>Ga0206896_1092_pt1 | contig 20391 bp, 16 predicted proteins | sample Alteio_BWOrgHeat_52_FD_152969 | JGI IMG/M metagenome (GOLD analysis project Ga0206896, IMG submission 152969) | Enriched cells from forest soil in Barre Woods Harvard Forest LTER site, Petersham, Massachusetts, United States -... | ecosystem: Environmental > Terrestrial > Soil > Temperate forest >... | reverse complement strand
ATCCGCCACACCGATATCAAGGACTACTATACCCTGGACCTTTCCGGTCTCTACCAGATGAAAAACCTGCTGACCGTCCTCCAGTCTGTCCAGGTGCTGAAGGAAAAGGGTTGGGTCATACCGGAAGCCGCCCTCCGCGAGGGGCTGACCCGGACAAAGACCCTCACCGGGCTGCATGGCCGCTGGGAAAAGCTGCACGAACACCCCCTGGTGATCGCAGACGTCGCCCACAACGAAGACGGCATCCTGGAGTTGGTCGCCCAACTGGAAGTCACCACCTTCCATCAACTGCACATCGTTATAGGGATGGTCAAGGACAAAGACGTCCGAAGGATCCTGGGCTTCTTACCCCCCGACGCCCACTATTACTTTACCCAGGCCCCCATACCCCGTGCTCTTCCGGTCGAGGACCTTTGGGCTGCCGCGGAAGAAGCGGGCCTCAAGGGACAGTCATACCCCGATGTCAATACCGCGCTGAAAGAAGCCCTGGGACACGCCCACAAGGACGACCTCGTGCTCGTCTGCGGGAGCGTGTTTGTCGTGGGGGAAATAGACCGGAACCGGCTGGGGAAATAGCTATTGACAATACCGCCTGATCGCATCGGCGGCGCTGGGTGAGCCCTTGTCGGCGGCCTTGATCACATCGGGGCATCCCTGCTTGGTATCCCCGCCCTCGATCTCGGTAATACCCAGCGTATAGAAAGCGGCGACATAGCCGGGGTCGATCTTCGTAGCGGCGCGGAAATCATCGCAGGCGGCCTTATTCTTCCCCAGGGCCTTTCGGGCCAGTCCCCGGTTAAACAGGAAATAAGCATTCCCGGCGTCCAGCGAGATCGCCTTGGAAAAATCCTTGTTTGCCTTCCTATAGCTTCTTTGGTGCATTTCCACCGTGCCCCGGTCGTTATAAGGGTCCGGCAGGCCAGGCTGCAGCATGATGGCCTGGTTAAAGGCCTCCAGGGCCGTGTCCGGTGACTTCAGGAATTCTTCTTCCACCAACCCGATCTCTACAAAGACTTTGGCCGCCAGAGGGTTCCAACGTACACACTGACGATAGTCGTCCAGGGCTCCCCGATAGTCACCCATGCGTTCTTTTAGCAGACCCCGGTTGATATACCCAAGCGTGTAGCCCGGACTGGACCGTATGGCCTGTGTATAGTCCTGCATCGCGCCCAGCGTATCGTTTGCGTCAAGCCTCGCCTTGGCCCGGTTGTTCAGCGCGGCTTCATAGTCGGGTTTGAACTGGAGTGCCAGCGTATAGTCGGCTATGGCGTCGGTGTAGCGGCCCAGGGACAATTTGCAGTCCGCCCGGTTGAAGTAGTATACCTCCGTGCCCGAAACGCTTAGGGCAATGCACTGGGTAAAATCTTCGATGGCCTTCTCGTATTCTCCCTCCTTTCCCCAGGCGGCTCCCCTGTTGTTAAAAGCGTCTATATAGCGGGGGAACCGTACGATGGCGGAATCAAAATCTGCGATAGCCCTATGCAGGTCGCTGATGGCGAGCCGGGTCATCCCGCGCGCGTTGTAGGCTTCGGCCCATAAGGAATTGGAAGCGATGGCGGCGTCAAAGTCTTCCAGAGCGCCCGAATAATCCTGGATCTGATAACGGAGCTTCCCTTCTTCCAGAAAGTCATGACTTTGCCCTAAGACCGGAGCCCGGAAAAAAAGGAGACATATAACGACCCAACGCGACATTCGTTGCTCAAATATAAGACTTATGCCCAGGCCAACTGGCCCATCTGCAGGAGGGCATAGAACAGACAAACCGTGTGCATGGACTGTACGAGTTCATGACGCAGGAGCATGCCCTTGAGGTCTGCCAGGGGCACCAGGACGATCTCGATCTCTTCGTTTGGGTCAAGGTGCTGGGCCTGGACCTTCTTCCCGTTTTTGGCCAGGTACAGGTGTGTATAGTTGTCCAGCACACCCGGGTTCGCTGCGGTTTTACCCAAAGGGATTACCTCGTCAAAGGCATAGCCCGTTTCCTCCAACAATTCCCTGCGGATGGCCAGGGCCGGGTCTTCCCCCTTATCCACAAAACCACCGGGAATCTCCAGGAGGACTTCCCCAAGGGGGTGCCGGTACTGGCGGATCATCACCACCTCGTCGTGGTCCGTCAGGGGTAAGACGCACACCGAGGGGGGGAGCTCCACGACAAAGTATTCCGGCACGATCTTCCCGTCAGGCCGCTGGCAGCGGTCCTTGCGGGCTGTAAAGTAAATATGCCGGCTGAGGTACGTACGTTCCAGTACTTTCCAGCGAAGGTTGTCGTCTACCATTTGATCGAAGTAATGTGCGCCACATGGTGTCTGCTGTGCCAGGAATACATCCCCAGCAGGTCCCAAAGACTAAGGAGCTTACCGGTACCGGGGTGCAGGACCTTGCGTCCTTCCCAATCCCCGGGGCGGATGTTCTCCAGAACGACTACCCAGCGGGCATGCAGCGCGTGTAACAAGGTCAGGGACAGGTTTACCGGGAGTGCCGTATCCGCCAGCTCCGCCCAGGCCTTTTCCTCATATGGTTTTATCGTGGGCGTATCCTCCGTTAGTCCGAGTTTGAGCCGGATATAGGCATTCATATGACTGTCCGCCACGTGGTGGACCAACTGTTGTACGGTCCATCCACCGTCGCGGTAGGCGGTTTGCAACTGGGCCGCGTCAAGCGAGGCCACAGCATTTTCCAAGGCAGTGGGCAGAAAGCGAATATCCGCGATCCACTGTTGCCGCAGTTTATCGGAATAGGGCTGGGTCTCGAACTTCCCTATTGGATAGCGGGGATCGCTCATGGCTGCGTTTTTTTCGTGCTGGTGTCAGCAGGTGTCGGAGGAGGAACCTGGGTCACCGGAGGGACAATCTCCAGCAGTTCTATTTCGAAGATCAGCGTGGCGCCGCCGGGGATGTCGTTCCCCGCACCCCTGTCTCCGTAACCCAGGTCCGAAGGGACATACAATTTGTAGCTGGATCCGACCGTCATGAGCTTGACTCCCTCCGTCCAACCCTTGATCACCCGGTACAACGGGAAGGTGGCCGGACCGCCATGGTCGGCGGAGGCATCGAATTTTTTTCCACTCAGGAGATAGCCCGTATAATTTACCTTTACCACGCTCGAATCCACGGGATGCGGTCCCATACCTTTACGGATCACCTCATACTGCAGCCCGTCCGGGAGTTCGACTACACCGGGGCGCTTTTTATTCTCGGCCAGGAATTTCTTCCCTTCTTCCTTTACCGCATTGGACTTCTGGGCCATAAATTCCTGCATTCTCTGTTGTATGGTCATAACGGCTTGTTCGTCGGTGATCGTAAGGGGCTTGTCGCCGAAAACATCCGCACAGGCCTTATCCAGCACGGCATAGTTCAGGTGTTCGACGCCCTGTTTCTTGAAATAGGTGGCTACGTTCACCCCAATGGCGTAACTGAGGCTGTCGGTTCCGTTTTTGAGCGGGGCGACGGGAGCCGGTTTTTTTGTGGGAACGGGTTTTTTTGCGGTTTGTGCGAAAGCACCCGACACCAGAACCAGAAGGGCGACGGATAAACTCAGTTTTTGCATATGATGATGGAATAGTTACGCGTCACGAAGGTGTTTGCCGGTCATGTTGATAAAGACGTCTTCCAGGTTTGCTTTTTTTACTTCCCTTTCCCGCTCGAAGCCGGTGGCTACCAGGTGGTCGATAAGGCCATCCGGTGTGTCCAGGGCGATGATCTTCCCGGAATCGATGATGGCCACGCGGTCGCACAGGAACTCCGCCTCGTCCATATAGTGGGTAGTCATGATGACCGTCGTGCCCCGGCTCCGTATGTCCCGGATCAGATCCCAAAGGTTGCGCCTGGCCTGGGGGTCCAGACCCGTAGTGGGTTCATCAAGGAAAACGATCTTGGGGTCGTTGATCAGGGTGGTCGCGATCGAAAAACGCTGCTTTTGCCCTCCGCTCAACTGTTTATACAGCGCCTTGGCCTTTTCCCTCAGGTCGACCGAATCCAGCAGTTTTAGCGGATCCACGGGCCGGTTGTACAAACCCGCGAATAGGTTGATCAGTTGTATCAGGTTCAGCCCCGGATAGTACCCGGAAGTCTGCAACTGCACCCCGATGATTTTTTTGATCTCATTGGGGGAACGGTCCAGGTCGAGGCCGTCCACCTGGACGCTGCCCTCCGTCTTGTCCCTGAGCGTTTCGATGATCTCCAGCGTCGTGGACTTCCCCGCCCCGTTGGGCCCCAGGAGTCCGAAGATCTCCCCCGCGCGTACGTCGAAGCTGATCCCCTTGACGGCCTCGAAGGCTCCGTAACGCTTGACCAGGTTGCGCACCTGGATAATGGGTGGTTGATCCATGCGGGCAAATTTACTGCTTGTGGGCGAATAATTGGGTAAAGTAAATATTCCCACCGGCGGCCTTGACCGCGGCGATCCCCGTGAGGTTATAGTCACCCAACATGTTTTTGCGGTGTCCGGGACTGTGCGCCCAACCATCGACCACCTGTTGGGCGTTCATGGACCCCATGGCTACATTCTCGGCAAACGCATTGATACCCCCCAGTTTGGAGGCCACATACTTAAAACGCTCATCGAAGTTGTCGTGACCAAAGGGCACCTTCCCTTCCGCCATGGCCTGGCTATGGATGGCCGCGGTCTCCACCATATCCGGGTTCATGGTCAGGGGCGGCTTGCCGTTGTCCGCCCGGAACTGATTGACACAGGTCAGGATCTGCTCATTAAAGGGGGCGGGTTGCCTGCCGCCCGACAGGGCAGCGAGGACCAGAAATAATATCATTTTTTGCATAGAACGAATTGGCGCCCCCAAATTTACGGACTTCAGGCCATACACGCCTGCAGGTCTTCCATCATGTGCCGGCTCCCCAGGAACAAAGGAGACCGCTGATGGAGCTCGGTGGGCATCACCTCCAGCACCCGCCGGGTCCCGTCCGTAGCCAGGCCCCCCGCTACTTCCATGATGAAGGCCATGGGGTTGCATTCATAGAGCAGCCTTAACTTGCCCCCCGGTTTTGACAACGTTCCCGGGTACATAAAAATGCCTCCCTTGATCAGGTTCCGGTGGATGTCCCCCACCATGCTGCCGATATATCGTTGCGTGTAGATCCCTCCACTGCTGACATCCCGGCGCTGGCAGGATTCGATATAGTCCCTCACCTTCTGGTCGAATTGATAATAGTTCCCGTGGTTGACCGAATAGATCATACCGGTTTCCGGGCAGCGGATGCGCCGGTGGCTGAGGCAAAATTCACCGATGGAAGGGTCCAGGGTGAAGCCATTTACACCCCGGCGGGTAGCATATACCAGCATCGTGCTGGACCCATAGATGACATACCCCGCCGCCACGATCTTTACCCCCGGCTGGAGGAAGTCGCTTTGGGTACAGGGCTGTCCCAGGGGGCTCGTCCTCCGGCAGACCGAAAAAATGGTCCCGATCGTGGTATTGACGTCGATATTGGAGCTCCCGTCGAGCGGGTCCATCAGCACCACATACTTGGAACGGTTGGAAACCTCATCGTCAAAGACGATGATATCGTCGTTCTCTTCGCTGGCGACCCCGGCGCAATAGATTCCGTTCCTCAGGACGCCGATGAGTTGGTTGTCCGCAAAAAGGTCCAGCTTTTTGACGTCTTCTCCCTGCACGTTCACCGCCCCCGCGTCCCCCAGGATATCATCGACCAGCCCGGCCTTGTTAACCTCCACGTTGATCCGTTTGGAGGCCAGGCCGATGTCCCGGAGAAGACCGGACAGCTCTCCGGTAGCGGCTGGGAATTGTCTAAGCTCCTGGATGGTGAATTCATCCAGGGTCAATACTCTTCGGTTGGGTTGCATAGTACGAGCGATCGTTCGTTCGTATCGAAAGTAGGCAATTTTTCTATACGGCGGCTATTGCACCCGGGTCATGACCTCCGAGACTACGGAAGAATCGCCCGAGTAAGGATCGACGAAGCCATAGCTGAGGGAAAAAATATGTTTCACCGGATCATAGGTGGACGGTCCCGATTTCAACAAATAGGTCTGTTTGCCAAAACCGTATAGGGTATCGTTGGTGACGGTGACGCTGTTATCGGGGTGTACGATCAGGTCCATTTGCACCCCGATACCCATATAGACAGCCTGGTCGGCACAGTTGGCTACCACGATGTTGGGAACCAGGGTGGAAGGGCCGTGGGCGGACGTGGGGAAACTCCCCTGGGCCACATAAAAACCGGAGATGTCATACAGGAATTTCAGGTCCCCGATGGTATTGGTGACGCTGCCCTGCACCCTTTTTCCCACGGACTCATACAGCCCGGAGTACTGGTTGCCGGGTATGATCGTGTACATCGTCGCCCCGTAGTTCTTGCTGATGATCTGACCCTCGGCATCTTTTATGGCGATTGGCAGTATATAGGACTTTGAAAAGTCGATCAGGTTGGTCTTAAAGCTGAGGTATAACTGTGCACCATGGGTGCCGGCCTTTATAACGATGCTGTTGCCGTTTGTCCAGGTATACGCCTCGGGGGGCAAGATGCCGTATTTGTCTGCGTTGAGCGCGTTGAATATGTTGAAGTCCGCCGTGTCCAGGTCAAGCGTGACGGTGATGTCTTTTCCGATAACGGGGCCCCCGACCTCCACGTAGATCGAGTCCATGGCGGTATAGGTACTGTCTACACGGACCTGCATGAAATAAGGATAGGTGTTGGCGCCCGCGTTGTTGGCCGTGGTCAAGTAATTCTGTGGGTTTAATTGTTCAATCACCGGCTGTACGGTGCTAAAATCGGTCGTGCCCGGCGCATTTTTCAGGCAAGCACTCAGGAGGGGGAGCAGGGAGAAGAGGCAAATAAATTTATGCATGTTGCTGGAATTAATCGGGTGAATAATCAGGGCATCCAAAAAATCTTTGGAGAAACCGGGGTGACATTCCCCTGCTGTTTCACGTTGCCCGCGTTGGCGTCGTACTCGCTTTGGGGGTAGATAAACCGAAGCACGTGGGGATACAGGACCGCTGGATCGTTGGAGACCGCCAGGTCCGCCGGGAAGCCGGTCCGGCGAAAATCCGTCCAGGATTCCTCCACATTGGTATAGCAAAGGGAAATGTATTTCTGGGTGATGATGGCTTTCAATTTATCCGGGCTCGAGGTCCAACCAACATCGGGGAGGCTCTGTGAATAATAGGCGGTGGCAAACGTTGCCGGGTCGCCCGTGGTGGTTCCGTCGGTGTATACGTTGAGGTATACAAAATTATCGGTGATGGCCTGTTGATAGTAGGTCATGGCTGCCGCGTCTCCACCGGGCAGCAGCCCCCTATAGGCCGCCTCCGCCTGTAGGAAAAGGCTCTCCCAGGACGCAAACAGGATAGCCGGCTGCGAAGGGCTTTTCAGGATCCCGTAGCTGGAAGGACCGGCGATGGCAAACGGCGGTGGGTTGGGGGAAGCGGGGTTGGGACCGATCCCGCTCCCGACATAGGTGGCGTTCGCGTTGTTGGGGTCGCCGAAGGGATTGCCAAGGACCTGGCCGGCTGCATCGGAGACATAGAAGAAAGGGGTCCTTGGGTCGTTGTATCCCTTGAGTTTTGCGATGAAATAGGTATTGGACCTTTGCTCGTTGTTGGCGACGCCCCCATTGATGTTGTATCCCATAGTGCTCCAAAGGGGATTCAAATGTCCCGAAAGGTCCGTACCGTATCCCGGGTTTACAAAGGCCGTTTGTCCGACACCCAAACAGCCGTTGGGGTCCGCTGCAATTTTTGTGGCCTCGGCCTGAATAGTGGCCGACTGGCCCGTCACGTTCACCTCATGGAGCAACAGGCGAAGTTTTAGGGTATTGGCCAGTTGTATCCAGGACCCGACATTCCCATTGAACATCACATCCGAACTGCCCGGGTTATAGGACCCCGCGGTGGTTACGCTGTCGCTCTCAAAAAGGGCGATGGCGGAATCCAGTTTCGCCACACAACCGTTATAAACTACCTGACCGGAATCATACACCGGATTGGTGACCCCCGCGGACAACTGCAGGGCTTGCGTATAAGGGATGCTGTTATAGCCGTCCACCAACATCTGGAAATCGAGCGCCTCCATCGTCTTGGCAGCGGCTACCAGAAAGGGAGCTCCAGCCGCGGAGCTTTGCTCTATCACCCGGTAGTCCTCCAGGTTATGGTAACAGTCCGACCACACACCCGAAAAATCGTTGCTGGTAAAATTATTCCGGGCGATGTTCAGGAGCAGGTATTCCAGGGAGGTATAGTCCATGGAATAGTTCATTTCAAAGAAATCCGAGTTGATAATGGCGGCTGTCTGCGTCTCCGCATTGGTGAATATCAACACCGCCGCGCCGGTGGTGGGGGCGTTGGGATTGCTGTTTACGTTCAGGAAACCCTTTCCGCATCCGAATAGGACCAGCGCCATACAGGATAACCGAAATACTATGTGGATCATTTTCATGATTGAAAGGCTTCAGGTGATTAAAAAGTAACTTTTATGTTAGCGCCAAAGGTCCGGGTGGGGGGCGCCTGGTTCTCACTGTTGGTCCCCGTAGCATTCCCGTTGTCCTCGCTAAATTCCGGGTCCGTCCAGGTGTTCTGTTTGGGCACCCACAGCAGCAGGTTGGAGCCCAGCAGCGATACCGATATCGCTTGCACCGGCCGGATACGCCTGACCAAACGCTGGGGCAGGTCATACGTCAGGCTGGCGTTTCGAAGCGTCCAGAAGGCCGCGCTGGTGACATACATGGACTGGGGAAAGTACCCGTAAATACCCCAGAAGCCCAGCCCTCCGTCGTTGACCGCGACGCTGGTATTCGGCGTATAGACCCCCTGGGAGGTTTCGATCACCGAATTGGGATAGACAAAACGGGTATGGCTGAACATGGCTGACCTCGCGGACAGGCCATTGACCTCCAAATTGGTGCCTACCCCGTTGTAGATGACATTCCCACCCCGGTATTCGGCAACGGCCGACAGGGTAAATCCCTTGAAGAAAACGGAGGTCGTAATCCCTAGTGCCTGGGTGGGGTTGGTCGGTCCGAAGTTTACCAGCGTCGCCGACTGCTGGGGCAGCCCGGTGTTAGCATCCACAATCACGCGCCCCTTTGGATCCTTTGCCCAGTCCGTCACCTGCAAAACGGGGTAGGGCTGGCCAACCACAGCGTAAGCATTGGATTGCCCTGAGCTGGGAATGGCAAGGGAGCTCACCGGTCCTAGGTCTTTGACGACGTTGTGGTAATGGGTAAAGTTGATACCGGCAGTCCAGCGCAGTCCGTTTTTCAACCGGAGGATATCCCCGGTGAGATCCAGTTCTACCCCCTGGTTATCCATACGGCCAAGGTTTTCCAGATAGGTGCCGAATCCGGTGGCATTCGATACCTGGACAGGAACCGTCTCATCGGTCGTCTTTTCGTAGAAATAGGTCCCTTTCAGGTTGATCCTGTTTCCCAGCAGTCCGATCTCCGTACCGATCTCGCTGGAAGTGGTAAACTCCGGCTTTAGGTCTTGTTTGGCATAGGTCCCGGAGGTCGTCAGTCCCGAGGTTTGTCCGAACGGGAAATTAGGCCCGACGCTAAAGGTGTTTTGCACCTGGTAGGGGTTGATATTGACATTCCCCGTTTTGGTTACGCCGCCCCTGATCTTCAGATAAGAAACGACCTTGCTGCGTTTCAAAAGGACATCGCTCAGTACGGCCGCCGCATCCACCCCGGGATAAAAGAAGGCCCGGTCGCTGGCGTCCAGGAGCGAGGTCTGGTCCTCACGGCCGCTGGCGTGCAGAAAGAGGAAGTTTTTGTAGTCCAGGGTAAGGTCGGCATAGTTCCCGAACTTGTGCGCCTGAGACCTGGATTGATCGGCGCTGGGCGTACCCGACCGGAAATTGACATTATACAACCCCGATACGTTCAATAACGTTGCGGAGCCATTTTGCAGATAATTGAAATTCGTCCGGTTGACGGAATTTCCCAGGATCAGTTGGGTGCCAAAATCGCCTATTCTCTTGTGCAGATTTATCTTCAGATTGGTATATAACTGGCTGTTACTAGCCGCGTCCGTCGACGTCGAGGGAACAACGTTTGCGAAATAGGTCGCCTGGTTGCCGCTGAGGTCGTTTGCCTGGTTGCCCAGGAAAAACCCATAGCTGGAAAAATTGTACCCCGCTGTGGTCGATTGTTCCGTATAGGCATAGTTCTCGATGCCTCCCTGGAAATCGATGTTCAGCCAGTGGGTAAGGTCCAGGGACAGGTCGCCGCTGGCCAACAGGTCTTTCCGGTTACGCGTGTATCGGCTATTATCGATGAACCAGTAAGGGTTGACGGCATAGGCATTGTAATACGTGTTTAGGTCTCCAAAGAGCGCATTGATATTTTTATAGTCGGTCAGGTTTACCTCCGGAGGGGTATTCTGGATCTCGTTGTAAAAACTCGCCAGCGCAGCGGTTTGGTCCAGGTTGGATTCGCCATAACTGACATTCCCGCTGGCCTTGAATCTTCCAAAACGCTTGGCGGCGTTCATCCGAAAGGTTGTACGGTTATACTGGTCTTTTGGTACGATACCCGAACGTATGATGTTCTCTCCGGATAGGAAAAAAGTATTATCCTCGTCTCCCTGGGCATAGGAAACGCCATTCTTAAAGGTCACCCCCGTGTTCCAGAAGTCTTTGATCGAATTGGGTTGCGCCTTGTAAGGGACCTTTTGGATCTGTCCGTTGGGGCCGGGGAAACCCAGCAGGATCGAATCGCCTCCCCAGGGTGATCCGTTGCTGAACGGCCCCCCGAAAGCCTGGTTCTCCCAGGGGACAAGCCCATTTTGATTATTGGAGGGGTTGGAAAAGGACAACGCGTCGATGGCGGTATATTCATTGGAGGCCGATCCAAATTGCTCCTGCATCTTTGGAAGGAATGACACCCTGTCGAGGGTAATCGTGGAACTAAATTGAATCACCGGTTTTCGGGTGCCCACCCGGGTCGTGACGATCATGACGCCGTTGGCGGCATCGGAACCGTACAGCGCGGCTGCCGTCGCCCCTTTCAAGATATTCACGCTGGCAATATCCGCGGAGTTGATTTGGGCCAGATAGGATATGTCCACGGGGATGCCGTCCACCACCAGCAGCGGTTCATTGTTGCCCAGAAAGGACCGGTTGCCTCTGAGGGTGATCCGCACATTATCGGGGTCTACGCCGTTGTTTGTCTGAGCGATGTCCATCCCCGACACCTTCCCGGAGATGCCGCTGGCGAAATTGACCGGCTGGGAGGCGTTTAGGTCTTTGTTGTCGATCTGTGCGGTCGCATAACCCAGCGAGCGGGCCTCCCGCTTGATACCAAGGGCAGTCACTACAACGGCCATGAGTTCCTGGGTATTCTTGGTCAGGACTACGATGACGGTCTCGCTTTTTCCCAGGGTCACCTGTTTGCTTTCGTATCCGGTGGACGTAATGATCAACACCTCTCCAGGACCGGCGTTGATGGTAAAGCTGCCATCGGCGCCGGTAACCGTTCCGCCCCGGGCGCCTTTAATCTTTATAGTTACGCCCGGCAGCGGGGCACCGCTGCTGTCCGTTATCCTGCCGTGGATCTCGGTGGGCGGCGGCCTGACAGGCTGCTCCCCGGCCGCCATACCGACCGGGGGGGCCGGTTTTGGTTCGATCGTAACGATCCTCCCCTCTACATAGTAGATAAAGGGTTGATCTTTGAAGCATTCGTCCAGCGCCTCTTTGACCGGCATGTCCTTTATATGCAGGGTCACTTTGGTGCCGGCTTTGAGGAGCGCCGGCTTGTAAAAGAAAATGTAATCCGATTGTTTCTCAATGGATCTAAAAATGCTTTTCAGAGACACGTCCGTTACGTTAATCGTAATGTTCTGAGAAGCACCCCGGGCGCTTACCTGTAGACAAGCCACTGTCAATAGAGCGATGGAAAGCTTCATGACAAACAGGGTTTTGGTGGATAAACGCAGCATGGGAAAGCCCCATCGCTGAAAATTCGCTGTTAATTGCATACCTTTCGGGCGTTTGGGTGATGGAATAAGCAGTCTATCGAGGACTTGTCAATTCGTAGGCGCCCAGACGCCGGCCGGGGATGTTCGCTGCATTCCTGGCCTTTGTTTGAGGGCGCTTTTCTCCTGTCTCTTACTTTATGGCAAAACAATGATCTTTTTCTCTTCGATGCGGAAATGCACCTGGTTCTTTTCCAATATGTGCAGCGTCTCCGCGGCACTGGCATCCCGGGGCAGTTTTCCGGCGAACCGGTCTTCCGTGATATGGCCCTCATAACTCACGTCTACATCGTACCACCGGGCAAGTTGTCTCATGACGGTTTGAATATCCGCATTGTCAAACTGGAAAAGGCCGTTTTTCCAGGCCATCACCTCTTCGGTATTGACATCCGTGGACACCCTCAGGGAGCCGCCGGGGCTTGCCTGAGCCTGTTGTCCGGGTAACAGCAGGGTGGACCCGGAGTGATCTCCTTTGGACACCCTGACACTGCCTTCCAGCAAGGTGGTCTTAATCGTTCCTTCGTCTGCGTAAGCGTTGATATTGAAATGCGTTCCCAATACGCCGACCTCCAAGCCGGTGGGCGACCCGATAAAAACCCTAAAGGGTCGCTCTTTGTCACCGGCCACCTCGAAATAGGCTTCTCCAGTGAGGATGACCTTCCGGTCCTTCCCGGTGAACGCTGTCGGATAAGTGATGGAGGACGCGGCGTTCAGCCATATGTGCGTCCCATCGGGCAGGGTCAGGCTATACTGTCCTCCCCTGGGCGTAGCCAATGTATTGAAAGAAGGGGAAGCGCCTGTCTCCTCCCGGTTGGTCAGATAGGACAGGTGCCCGTTTGTCAGTTTTCGTACCTGGCTGCTTCCTTGTTGGGCCAGGGTTCCGTTGGCCGCACTGTCCAAGAGCACCCTCTTGCCGCCGGCCAGGGTAAGGACGGCCTTGTTGCCTCCCGCTGGGATATCGTGCTGGGAATGAGGGATCGCGGCATAACGGGGAGGACCGGCTGAAGGACGACGGATTAGGTAGATTCCCATGCCGGCCATCAGCAAGACCGCCGCGGCGACGGCCGCCCAGTCCCATCGTCCGATCCGGTGTGCCCGGCCCGACCGTCTTTTCTCATTGATCTTTCCGAGCAGTTTCAAACGGTAGGCGTCTGCATCCGTCGCCGATTGGGCGGGCACTTCCAGGACGGCGCCAGGATCGATCTCGTTATACCACCGGGCATACTCCGCCATTTCCGCGGGACTGATCGTGCCCAACAGCCATTTCTCCGCCAATTCCAGGTAACGCTTATCCGGATATTCCGACATGGGGTCTTGCCTTTTCGTATAAAGGCAATCGAAGGGGGCAAATCCCTATACGGGCAATCATTTTTGTTTACAACCAGAATCCAAGCATCCAGTGAATACGGGTCAGCCCGACACGGAGCGCCTTTAACGCCCGGGACAGATTCGCTTCGACCGCCTTTTCCGAGACTTGCAGTTGCAAAGCGATCTCCTTTTGTGAGAAACCATGGTCACGACTCAACTGATAGGTGATCCGGCATCTTTCGGGAAGACCGGCCACCAGCAAGGCCAGTTGGTCCTTGAGCTCTTCAAAGCGGAGCCAATCCTCCGGATTCCCACTCCCTTGTCCCGGTTGTCCCGCCGCAAATTGCGCGTAGTCGAGCGCCCTCTTTCTCCTTGCCTGGACATTGATCACCTTGTGCTTCATGCAAACAGCCAGATAATGGCTGAGTTCGCCCGAAAGTTCCAAGGTATTTCGCCGTTGCCAAAGGTCAAGAAAGATATCCTGTACCAGTTCTTCGGCGATGGCCAGGTCCCGGAGTTTGATCCCGGCTACGAATAATAGCTTCTCCCAGTAACGGTTATAGAGTTCGGTAAACGCGCCGTCATCGTCCTGCTTGAGCAAGCGGACTAATTCCAGATCAGTGTATGTGGAAAGGGGCGCTGGCAACTGTCCTCAAGTTTTGGCGAGCAATAAATATATTTCCAAAATAAGAGAAATGCAGCGAGTTTTGCAAAACTTATGCAAGTATTCAAATTCGGGGGCGCCTCGGTCAATAGCTTAGACAGGATCCAGCGGGTAGCGTCCATTCTCTCCGGGCACAGGGGGCAGCCCCTGGCGGTGGTTGTTTCCGCGATGGGTAAGACCACAAACGCGCTTGAACGGGTAGCCGAGTCTTTTTTTCACGGCGCCCAGGGAGAAGCCAGGGAGCGCTTCGGGGAGATCAAGCGACAACACCTTGACGTTTACAACGCCCTGATGCCCGGGGAGGGCGGCCAGGAAGCGCTGGTGGACCTGTTTACCGAAGTGGAGTGGCTGCTCCATGACCGGCCTGTCCGCTCCTACGATTATTATTATGACCAGATCGTTTGTATCGGAGAACTCCTTTCCACGACCATCATGCACCACTACCTTGCGCACTGCGGCATCCCCAATACCTGGCTGGACGTACGGGACATCCTCCGGACCGACGCCGGCTTCCGGGATGCCAACGTGGACCTGGACTATGCCGCCCGGGAGGTTTCCCACCGGGTCCGGCCCCTGCTGGACCGGGGAGGTATGGTCCTGATCCAGGGTTTTATCGGCGCCACGGCGGAAAACGAGAGCACGACCCTGGGCCGCGAGGGCAGCGACTATACCGCCGCCATCTTCGCCAACCTCCTGGACGCCTCCTCCCTGACCATATGGAAAGACGTGGAAGGCGTGATGAACGCCGATCCAAAACGTTTCCCCGATGCCCGTATCATCCGGGAGCTGAACTATACCGAGGTCATAGAGATGGCCTACTACGGAGCCCAGGTCATTCATCCAAAGACCATCAAGCCCCTCCAGAACAAACACATCCCCATGCACGTCCGGTGTTTCCTGGACCCCAGCCTGCGCGGTACGTTGATCCATGACCAGGCGGTCAGGAACCTGCCCCCCATCATCGTCCTCAAACAGGACCAGGTGCTCCTACACCTGCGTTCCAAGGACTTTTCCTTTGCCGGAGGCAACGTCCTCAAAGACCTTTATACCCTGCTGGAATCCTTGCACATCCAGCCCAACCTCGTCCAGAACGGGGCCATCACCATACAGCTTTGTGTAGATGACAAAGGAGAGCGCACCGAACGCCTGGCCGAAACCGTCGCCGAGACCTTTGATGTGACGGTGGAAAAGGGCCTGACCTTACTGACCATACGGCACTTCGACAATACCCTCCTGGCAACCCTTACCGAAGGGCATACCCGGCTTTTACAGCAACAAACCCCCCAAACCGTACAGGTGCTCCTCAGGGAGTCGTACATTGTGCCATGATACGCATCCTCCCCTTTCTCCTGGCCCTTCTGCCGCTGACGAGCGGCGCACAGATCATTGACAGCGCCGGTCTTGTCGCTCCGGGCGCAACGCCCCGGGTGTTGTCGCATGTCTTTACTTTCACCGAGGGCGCCTCGGTGGACCGGGACGGGAACGTCTATTTCACCGACCAGCCCAACAACCGGATCTGGGAATGTGATACCGAAGGGAGGCTCTCCATTTTTATGGACAGCGCCGGACGTTCCAACGGCATGTATTTCGACCACAAAGGGAACCTGCTCGCCTGCGCCGACGAAATGGACGAACTCTGGTCCATCAGTCCCCGCAAAAAGGTCAGGGTCCTTGTCCACGGTTTCAGGGGTCACCGCCTCAACGGACCCAACGACCTCTGGGTAGACCCCAGGGGCGGCATCTATTTCACCGACCCCTACTACCAGCGGTCCTATTGGAACCGGTCCAGCCCCGACATCAAAGGACAGAACGTTTACTACCTGGCCCCGGGGGCCAAGGATCCTGTCATCGCCGACAGTTTGCTGGTCACACCCAACGGTATCGTTGGAACTCCTGACGGTCACCGGTTGTATGTATCAGACCTCCAGGACAGCAAGACCTATATCTACCAGGTCAACCCCGACGGCAGCCTGTCCGGGCGCCGGCTCTTCGTTACCCTGGGTTCCGATGGGATGACCCTGGATGAAAAAGGGAACGTCTACCTGACCGGTAACGGCGTTACTGTTTGCAACCCCGAAGGGCGGCGCATCGCCCATATCCCCATACCCGAAAAATGGACCGCCAACCTCTGCTTCGGCGGCAAGGACAAGCGCACCCTGTTCATAACGGCCTCCGGAGGACTCTACGTACTGCCTATGCAGGTCGCGGGGGTCGAATAAGCCCCGGGCAATATCACGCGAAATTTCCTATCTTGGCAATATGGAAGAGATCGAAGTCCCCACCGAACACCTGCACGAAACCATTGAAGAAAGGGTTGAAGAGGCGATCGAAAAAAAGGAAAAAAGCGGCTCGATGTACATCGCCATTTCCACGGCGCTCATGGCCGTCTTTGCCGCCCTTGCCAGCCTTATTGCGGGTCACCATTCCGATGAAGCCGTGATCGACCAGATCCAGGCCTCCGACCAGTGGGCCCTCTACCAGGCCAAAGGCATAAAAGCCGAGATCCGGGCAATAGTTCCTACCCCCGGCGCGGACACCACGATCGCCCGCTACAAAGAAGAGCAAAAAGAGATCCAGGAAAAGGCAAGAGAACACGAAATCGCCTCCAAAAAGCACCTGGATAGCCATAGCGTCCTTGCCCGTGCGGTGACGATGTTCCAGATCGCCATCGCCATATCGGCCATCGCCATCCTCACCAGGCGAAAACCGCTCTGGTGGGTAAGTATTTGTATTTCGGGGGTGGGGCTATGGTACTTTGTCTCCGGACTCATTTAGCGCGCCTGCTCCTTTAACCACCCCACCCAGGCCACCACACCTTGTCTGTTCTGGCAGGCGTCGATGTATTCGTTATATATCCAGGGGTCACCTACCGCAAAGACGGTCCCTTTGCCAAACCGGGCGGTCGCGGCCAGGAGGCCGCCGTCTTTCAGGATGGCGGGTGTAGCAGGCGTCGCAAGTGAAAGGCTGCTCACGTCCTTCATATACAGCAACAAGGGCATTTTGAAAATCGGGTCCGTGGCGGGTATATGGATTTCGCCCGGCGTATGGTCCTCCCCGACGACGTGGTTGACGCAGTCCTCGTTGAAGTGTATTCCGAACAAACCTGCCAGCCGGTTGAAGTGCAAAAACTCGGCATTCCCCTTATCATTCCCCATCAGGACCAGCACGCCCCCGGACCGAACCCAATCCCGGAGGACGACGATGTCGGGGACTTCGACATAGTTCGGGTGGGGGTTTTCTTTTTCGGTGTCCGGATCGACAATGATGTATACGGATGCGGTCTGCAACGCGTCGGCTGTAGGCGCGGTCGTCAGGCTGGACAGCGAAAAGCCCTGGGCCTTGAACACGTCTCCGAGTTTGGAAAACCCGCTGGCCGCCGTATCCTCCCAGGTATAGTGATACCGAACCGAGTCCCCCGCCTTGTTCTTGCGCCACTCGTTGTTGAAAAAGTAGTCCAGGGTCACCAATGGCGATGCGGGAGCGCTCACCCTGATCTTTATCACGAGTTTTTTGTCCTTCGGCGCGCCCGGGGTTTGTATACCTGCCCGATGTACGTTTTCCGGGAAAAAAAGCAGGAATTCTCCGGGCGAGACATCGTAATATTTGCCCCTTGCGTCATAGTGCGCGACATCGACGCCCGTTGTAAACGGTTCCGTCAGGATAGCCTGGTCCAACGGCGCCTCTCCAATACGTTCCCAGCCATGTATGACATAGTGCAGGTCGATATAGGCCTTATGAGACTCCCACTTGGTGGAGTCCTGGGGCTTTGTAGGACCTTCGGTAACGATGGCAAACGCATTGTCCCCCTCGATGGGGTACTTGCCCGCCCTGAGCGTGTCGAGGTTTTCGGTCCTGAGCCACGCGAAGACACTATCCCAAAGGGCCGGAGAGCGATGATACTGGACCGCAAAGTCGACGGCATCCACGGAGGGGTGGGGCTTCGCCAGCAGGCCCTTTTTCCAGTCCCCCTGCGCCAGCCATTGCTCCGCTTTCGGGGCTGTCCAGACGGGGGTCTGCGCCGAGGCGGCGATAACAGGGAAAACGATCCACAGGAATAGCCAAGTTTTCAACATGTTGCCTAAGATAGGGGTTTCGGGCATGGATTTTGAACAATCTCCCCCACATTTTTACGTTAATATCCGACTTATGAACATCGACACCGAATGTGCCCAGACCCCCCTGCAAAACCTGTTCTATTACATCCGGGACCTTTACAATGCCCGGCAGGACTGCCTGGACTTCCTGGAAGAGCCCGGAGACCCTAAGGTTCCCGGCGCCAACTATTGGGAACTCGGCGGACTCCTTGCCCTGGCGCAGGATTGCGCCCGCAAGCACCTTCCGGAGTTTGAGCTGGGGCTCGAAAATTCCGGCAGCGGTTGTTTGTTGAGGGTGCGCCGGATTTCCCTCCCACCCCCGCCTGTCAAAGACGCATCGGGCCCGGAAGACGGGGCCGAAGCCCAGTATCAGCGGAAATACGCGCTGCCCTTGCAGGTCAACGCCTGTTATGACGCCCTTCATGCACTGTATTACGAGTTGAGGGGCAGGACCGGCAAACGCCTGCACCTTTCCTTCGGCCTCCTCCATGGGGAGATCGGCGGAAAGACGTACCGGAATTTCCTCTTCCACGTCCCACTGCGTCTGAGGCTCAGGAACCACGAGATCCGCCTCGAAGCCGACACCTTTGCCTATAAGGTCTTCTGCGAACAATACTTTGCGGAATTGCTGGACGAGGAGCGGAAACGGGAAGTACTCCTGGCCGTGGACCGTTTTAACGCCGGTTCCCCGGAATGCTCCCTTGACCCCGGGTATGTACGCGCGGAATATTTTGAAAAGGGCTGGGAAATGTTGAGCGTCTTTACAAAAAAGGAGGCCGCCTTTTTTACCGGGGACGTCCTTGATTACACTTTCCGGCAAGGACCCGAGGGCCAACTGACCTTTAGCTTTTCCCCGGTCCTGCAGACCCGTGTGGTCGCCGACCAGATCGCGGTGTCCAAGGACGCCTCGGCGGTCATCCGGAACATCAACGAGTTACAGGCCTCGGGGGCACTGGACCGCGTACCTGAATACTTTAGGAAACTCTTCGCCATCGGAGGAGCCTCGGAACCAAAGCTGTTGAGGACCGCCGCTCCGCGCTTCCTCTTTCCGCTGCCCTACAACCAGGAACAGTTCGAGATCGCGCGCCGGCTCCATGACCAGGATGCGGTGACCGTAAAGGGCCCTCCGGGCACCGGAAAAAGCCATACCATAGCCAACCTGATCGCGCACTTCGTATCGGAGGGGAAGTCGATCCTGGTCGTATCCCATAATGCCAAAGCCCTGAGCGTCCTGAAGGAAAAACTGCCCAGGGGAATCCAGGACCTGGCCGTATCCCTGGTGAACGAGGGGAAAGGCAACGAAGGCCTCAAGGCTTCCGTCAGCGCCATCATCCGGCATATCTCGCAGCACTACGAAGAAAGTCGCATCGAGAGCCTGGAAGGACAACTCTCCGCCCTGGAACACAAATACGCCCTCCTGCTCAGCGACATGTACCGGGTGGTCCAGTCCAATGGGGAACGCTTTTCCATACCCGATCCGTATACAAAGACCCTGGAAGACAGGAGTGCGTACGAATGGGCGGTATTCCTCCACGGGACCGATACCTGGGAACCCGTCCTCCTGAAAGATCCCGTGGACTACCGCACGGACACGGAGGACATCGCCGAACGCCTCCAGACCCTTACCGTGATCGCGAACCAGTTCCAACCGGGGGACTTCGACCTCATCCACTACCACTTCCTCCAGGACCATGCTTTCCCGGAGGTCCAGCAATTGCGCCATATAGAGATCCGTCTCCAGGAGATTACCGCGGCCATTCAACTGGACGACTACGCGCACGTAGACCCGGGGGTGGCGGATGAGGCCCTGCTCCAGGACTTCCAGCGACTCGTAGGGCTATGGTCCACGCTGGAGGGAACCGCTTTTGCGCGGGACCTCTTCCTGCATAAGGACTTTGACCGGGACAGGCTGCACCGGCTGCTCCAGGACAACGCCCATCTCAGGGAACAGGTCGCCGCCGCGGAAGAACAGCTCCTCTCCTATGACCTGGACCTTGCTCCCTTGCAGGGGATCGATCCCGATATCCTGTATCGTCAGGCCAACCAGCTCATCGTTAAGTTCGGGGATGGCCAGCACCTTGGCTGGATGACCCGCAACCTGCTGGACCGGAACCAAAAACTCTTCTTTGCCTGCCGGGTGAATTATATACCCGCGACGGACGCCGAACACTTCCGCCTCATCGAAACGGCGATCAACCGCGACCGCTGTTTGAAACAGCTCCAGATCACGTTTCAAAACTACCTTCGGGCATTCGGCGTCCTTGCGCCCGATACCCGGGAGGTCTTTAAGGAACTGGACCTGCTCGCCGCCTTTGTCGACGCGCTGGCGGGGTTTAACGGGGCGCTGCGGGGCCGCGGCCTGCCGTTGCTGGATCCCA
>Ga0206896_1087_pt1 | contig 20890 bp, 16 predicted proteins | sample Alteio_BWOrgHeat_52_FD_152969 | JGI IMG/M metagenome (GOLD analysis project Ga0206896, IMG submission 152969) | Enriched cells from forest soil in Barre Woods Harvard Forest LTER site, Petersham, Massachusetts, United States -... | ecosystem: Environmental > Terrestrial > Soil > Temperate forest >... | reverse complement strand
CGTTATTTCGGAGAAGAGGCCCCTGCGCACTGCGGCAACTGCGACACCTGTCTTCAAGGGAAAAGGCTCTTCGACGGTACGGAAGCGGCCCAAAAGATCCTCAGCGCGGTGAGCCGTCTCCAGCAGCGTTTCGGACTCACCTATGTCGTAGACTTCCTGAGGGGCAGCACGACCGTCAAACCCCTTCATCAAGCCCTAAAGACCTATGGCGTTGGCAAGGGGTTATCCAAGGACCAATGGAGGCGCTACGCCAAGGAGCTTATCGGCCAAGGCTTTCTCCGGCAGACCGAGGGAGAATACCCCATCCTCACCCTGACCGCGGGCAGCGAGCGCGTCCTCAAAGGGCAGGAGCGGGTGTTCCTAACAGAGGAAGCGACACCGGTAGCCCCGCCCCGCAGCGCCGGGGATGTTGCTGGTCCTGGCGCGGGGGCCGGCGGAGCTGCCGGCGAACCCGTATCCGCCCGGGACGAAGCCCTCTTCCAGGAGCTCCGGCAGGTCCGCCGCCAACTGGCTGCCTCTGAAAACGTGCCCCCTTACCTTATCTTCTCCGATGCCACCCTGAGCGAGCTCTCCACCTATTTCCCACAAACCCTGGAACAACTTGAGCGGATCAACGGGTTCGGAGCCGTAAAGCTGGAAAAATTCGGACGCCCCTTTCTTCAGTGTGTTGTGGACTATTGTGGCCCCAGGGGCCAACCCACCCGTATCCACCTGAAAGGGGAAAAGAAAAAGCGCTGAGGCCGGGCGCGACCACGAAAACTGTGTGTCAATTTATTGAACTACAGCCGTTTATACTATTTGATTCTGTAAGAACCCATCATGGCCGAAGCGGTGGACGGGTGGCCGCTATCATAGTCGGCCTTGCATTTCTGGATGTAAAGGCCCAGGTCAACGTCGCTGGTGCCTTCCATAAATTCGTAGCTGGGCCGGTATTGCTTGACAAAGGCGGGGACCTGGTCGTCGGTCAGACCCGTCAGTTTTTTGATAAGGGGCTTGCTAAACCGATGGTCGATGTATTTCTCGTGCTCTTCCCATTCAAAAAACCGTTGGTACCCCTTTTGGCGCTGGTTGTATTTGAACCGGAAAACGTCGATGAGCGCATCCAGATCAAGGCCTACGCCTGCCGAACCGGATTCGGGCCCATTACTGGTCGTAGCAAGTCCAGGGGAGTGAAAGTCAAATATCTTTTCATACGCCCGCCGGTTCTGCAAGGAGTCCTCCCTGTATGAATTCTTGGTGATGAAAACAGGGGGAAGTTCCGGCGCATAAACGCGGAGGGACACGTCAAAACTCCAGGGATTGCTGATATCGCCAACGGCGAACCAAGGAGACCGCTTACCCAGGTAGGAGAAATACACAGAGTCCTTGTCGCTGACGATGATCTTATAATTACCGATCGAGTCGGTCATGGTTTGGGGACCGGTTTTGCTGATCACGGATACCGATGAAAGAGGTATTTTCTGGGTCTGATCGTAGACGGTGCCCTTTATCATCACCTGGGCAGCCGCCCCCTGTGGAACAAGAAACACCCATACCGACGCAGCACAGCAAATAGTGAACAAAAGGGTTCTCAAGCAAAAAATGATTAGGTTGTAAATTACTGAAGTGGGGTCATTTTTGGGGTCCCGCCCCTCTAGTTTTAACAACAATTTCAAGCCGCCCAAGGTCGGGCTGCCCGGGTCAACGACCCATATAGACCATAAGGATTTGTACGTCGCTCGGTGTCACCCCCGCGATCCTGGAAGCCTGCCCCAGCGTCCCCGGCCTGATCCGGCCGAATTTCTGTCTGGCTTCCGACGACAGGGCCTGTACCCGGTCATAGTTAAAGTTATCCGGGATCGCAAGGTCCTCCATCTGGCTCATCCTGTCCACCAACTCCCTTTCCTTTTGGATATATACGTCGTACTTGAGCTGTATATCCGCCTGTTCGAGAACGTCCTCCTCATAAGTACTGAATACGGAACCCACGGTCGGGACGTTGCGACAAAGATCGGTTAGGGTGATCCCGGGGCGCAACAAGAGTTGCTGTATTTTCTGCTTGCGGGTGATCGGCGCGGAATTCCGGGCTTCCAGAAAGGCATTTACCTCCTCCGGCTCCAAAGAGACCTCGGCTGCCACCGTCTTTATGGCTTCCACCCCGGCTTTTTTTGCCAGCATACGGTCCATCCGCTCCTGGCTGGCCAGACCCATCCGATAGCTCAGCTCCGTCAGGCGGAGGTCGGCGTTGTCCTGGCGCAACAGCGTCCGGAACTCCGCTCGGCTGGTGAACATACGGTAGGGCTCTTCCGTCCCCTTGCTGATCAGGTCGTCTATAAGCACCCCAATATAGGCCTCGCTTCGCTTCAGGATGAGCGGTTCCTGGTGGGAAACCTTTCGGTGGGCGTTGATCCCTGCCATCAGCCCCTGACACGCGGCTTCTTCATATCCGGTAGTCCCGTTGATCTGACCCGCGAAAAACAGGTTCTCCATGCGCTTCGTCTCCAGGGAATACCGAAGCTGGGTAGGGGGGAAATAGTCGTACTCTATGGCGTAGCCCGGCCGAAACATCCGGCACTGTTCAAATCCCGGCACCATGCGCAGGGCTTCCAATTGGACGTTTTCGGGCAAGGAGGTAGAAAACCCATTTACATATATCTCGATCGTGTTCCACCCTTCCGGTTCCACAAACAACTGGTGCCTGTCCCTTTCCGCAAACCGGTTGATCTTGTCCTCTATACTGGGACAGTAACGGGGCCCGACCCCTTGTATGCGCCCTTGATACATGGGGGACCGGTCAAAACCAGTCTTCAGGATCTCATGGACCTCCGGGCTGGTATAGGTGATCCAGCAGCTTCGCTGACCGTCCGCCTTTATCCGGGGTATGGGCAGGTAAGAAAACCCAACCACCTCGGTATCCCCTTTCTGTTCGGTCATTTTTGAATAGTCCAGGCTTCTCCCGTCTATCCGGGGCGGCGTTCCGGTTTTAAGCCGGTCGCTTTCAAAACCCAGTTCCACCAATTGCTCGGTGATCCCGCTGGCCGCCCTTTCCGCGACTCTCCCACCCCCGAATTGCTTTTCGCCTATATGGATGACCCCATTTAAAAAGGTGCCGTTGGTGAGCACGACGGCCTTGGCCCGGATCTCATGCCCCAGCCCGGTTATGACGCCTTCCACCCCTCCTAGCCGGACCAGCAGCCCTTTTACCATGTCCTGATAAAAGTCAACGTTTGGCGTCTGCTCCAACATTTCCCTCCAGACGGCGGCAAAGAGCATACGGTCGTTCTGCGCGCGGGGGCTCCACATCGCGGGGCCCTTGGACCGGTTGAGCATGCGGAATTGGATGCTGCTTCGATCGCTGACGATCCCCGAATACCCCCCCATGGCGTCGATCTCCCGGACGATCTGCCCTTTTGCAATCCCGCCCATGGCGGGATTGCAGCTCATCTGGGCAATGGTTTGCAGGTTCATGGTCACCAACAGGACTTTTGAGCCCATATTGGCCGCCGCCGCCGCCGCCTCACAGCCGGCATGACCCGCACCCACTACTATCACATCGTATTCCGGAAACATTTGGCAAAGGTACGGCTTTGCCCCACAGGCCAGTCACCCCCTTTTGTTCCACGAAAAACAGTTTCATGATGAAACATTGCCGATCTTTGGGGTATGAGCCGAAAAAAATGGACTGCCCAGACCGAGGTGACCGAATCCCTGCTAAAGCTCCGTGAGAAACGCAAGTGGCAAATCGCCCTGAGGCGATACGTCCTTGAACAAAAATGGAGTGCTTTTTATGCCCCCTATTTCGGGATCGACATCGGCCAATTCCGGGAATGGATAGCCCTGCAATTCGAGGGGGACAACCATTGGGACAATTTCTCCAAAACCTGGCAGCTCGACCATGTCGTCCCGGTGGCATATTTCGACTTTGGGTCGGCCCAGGACCTCGCTTTGTGTTGGAATTTCACCAACATCCAAGTCTCCCAGACCCTGCCTGGCGCACCTCGGGTCGACCTTGTGGGCGCGGCCGCCTATTTCGAGGCCTTACATACGCGCACCGGATATTCTCCCTGCAGGGATATGTTTTGGAAGATCGAGGCTTTGAAAAAGACACAGTTGGGGGACCTGGGGAAACACGCGGTATTCCTGGAAGAGCGCATGCCCTATTTAGAAACGATCTCCGAATTCGGCGAATACGAGTATGCCCAACTAAATGAAGGCGTTCCCCTGGAAAGGATCCTGGAAGAGCAGGTTTTTAGCGCCAAAGTCCATAGGAATAACAGTTGATTAGGAATGATTTATGCGCGGTTTCGCCCTGAAACTGTTCTTCGTGGAACGTTGTGGGTCCGCTTGAGGTATAGGTCCTCTTTTCCCCGCATGACCTTTTGCTCTGCAGGTGTTTTGTCCCCATACCCACATAAATGCAAGGCTCCGTGGAAGATGACCCTCAACAGCTCCTGCCTAAGCGGCACACCCTGTTCCCGGGCATTTTCCCTCACCCGATCCGCGCTGATATAAACCTCGCCTTCCACTCCGACGGTATCCGGATGCTCTCCGAGTTGAAAGGTGATGATATCCGTGTAGTAGTCATGCTGAAGGAAGTCCTGGTTGATCTTTAGGAGGTAGGCATCGGAACAAAAGACAAAGCGCAAGGTGCGCAGTCCCTGACCTTCTCTTTTGAAAAGTCCCGCAAGAATGGCCTTTAGCTCCTTCCGTCCGGAAAGCGTTATGTGAGCATCCGCGTTGGAAAAATGGATCATATCGGGGGATTTCCGCAATTCGTAACCATGGACATTTACGACAAAGGTAGCTTTGCGAAGATAAAGGTGAATCATGCTTCAAAGACTTTCCCAGGTTGCCCTAGGCCAAAAGGCCATCATCCGCTCATTCGACAAGGACGAGATTTTTTTGAAACTCATGGAAATGGGCTGTGTGCCGGGGGAATGGGTTAGTATAGACCTGGTGGCGCCGTTGGGAGACCCCATCTCTATCTCCATCGCAGGCTATAACCTAAGCCTACGCTTGGAAGAAGCGGATATGATCTGGGTAGAGGTCCTAGAAAACGATGCAGTGCTCAAACAATGACTATGGACATCGGACTTTACTTTGGCTCCTTTAATCCCATCCATACCGGACACCTTATTATCGCCCAGCATTTCGTCAACCAAACCAGCCTCAAACAGGTATGGTTCGTAGTCACCCCCCAAAACCCGTTCAAGCCGTCCTCCGCGCTGCTCAATGAGTATCACCGGCTTCACCTGGCGAGACTGGGGATAGGCGACAACCCCCACCTCAAGGTATCGGACGTGGAGTTTCATCTCCCAAGACCCTCGTACACCAGTGTAACCCTGGCGTACCTTTCGGAGAAGTACCCACAATACGCGTTCTCCCTGCTCATGGGGGGCGACAGCTACCAAAATCTGCCCAACTGGCACAACGCCGAACACATCCTGTCCCACTACCCTATCTATGTCTATGAACGGCCGGGCTTCCCGGCGTCGGGCCCGGGCAAGGCGACCTTTCTGAAAGCGCCCCTGTTGGACATCTCCGCATCCCATATCCGTCGCCTGGTCGCCGAACGCAAGGCCATCACCTACCTGGTTCCCCGGGAGGTCGAGGAGGAAATTGAACGAAACAATTACTACAGGCATTAGAAAAAGAGCCCGAGCCCCAGACAGAGCAATACGATATACGGCGATTTGATCGGCGTGAAGTTTAGGAGGCCAAAGGTGCAAATGATCACCACCATGTTTACATAGCTCTCCATCCGGTTATCGACCAGGGAAATGTCCTTCAGCAGGTAAAAGAAAGACGCGATCATAATTCCAACAACGACCGCCTGGATCCCCTCCAGGGATCGATAGACGGCTGCGTATTTCTTTAGGTTATGCCAGACGGGATAGAAAAACAAGACCAGCAAAAGACTGGGCAGAAAGACCCCCACGACCCCTATCACGCACCCGAGTATCTGATAAGCGGGGCCCCGCTGTCTGAGCGCCATACCCCCTGCGTAGGCGCACACCGAAAAGGTGGGACCGGGTACCCCCTGCACCATACCCGCCCCCGTCAGGAGTTCATCTCCGGTCATATACCGGGTCTTGTCACGGGTGACAAATTGCTCGTACATCATGGGCACCAGGACCTGGCTACCCCCGAAGACGATGCTCCCGAACCGGTAAAAGTTTTCAAAGAGGTTATAGGTGCGCCGGTCCTGCCACTGCTGCTTGCGGGCGGTTTCACTCACAAAACCCGCGGCGATAAAGACCGCCAGAAACAGCCAGATATTGGTCCAGCGTATCTTTTTTCGTTCATGGGGAATTTGTGGGATACGCTTGCTGCTAAAGTTCGTCACAACCCCGCTGAGGATGATAAGGCTTGGAAATATCCAGGGCGTCTTGAAAAAAGCAAAGGTCAACACGGCCGCCACCACCATGATTACCCGCGTGATGGTATTCTTGATCGCCACCTTGAAGACCCGGGTGGCGGCGTATGCCAGAAACCCTACGGCCATGGCATGCAGGAACTGGAAGATGTTCCGGTGGAGGGCCCGGGCATCCACGTATTGAACCACAAAAGAAAAGGCGCCCATAAATACGCAGGCCGGAAGGAGCCAGACCAGGAGCGTAAGGATGGCAAGGGGTATGCCACCTCGCTTGTACCCGATCAGGGTAACGGTCTGGGTAGAAGATGCTCCGGGTAGCAGTTGGCAAAAGGCGCTGTATTCCAGCAGTTCCTCTTCGGTCACGTCCCTGCGCTTCCGGACAAAGGTTTTGATCATCATCCCCATGTGGCCCTGGGGGCCCCCGAACGCCGTCAGGCTGTACCAAAGTACCGCCCGCAGAAAGGGACCGTGTCTATACATATACCACAGGCGTTTACATTAGAGGTCATTTCTTCAGACCGATCTCCCTAAGGCGTTCGTCCAGGTATTCCCCGGCCGTCGTGTCGGGATAGGCCTTGGGGTGCTTTGTGTCTATACACCCATTCAAACCAGCCAGGGACATACTGCTCTTTGGATGAAGAAAAAACGGGATGGAAAAACGGGACGTATGCCACAGCTCCCGGGGCGGATTCACCACCCGGTGCGTAGTGGACTTTAGCCGGTTATTGGTCAGACGCTGGAGCATGTCTCCAACGTTTACGACGATCTGTTCAGGCAGTGAGGTGACCGCCAGCCACTCCTGTTGTTTGGTCAATATTTGCAATCCGTCCGCCGAAGCGCCCACCAGTAGGGTGATAAGGTTGATGTCTTCGTGTTGCTCTGCCCGCACCGCGCTCTTTGGCTCCTGTGTGATGGGAGGATAGTGGATGGCTCTAAGGATCGAATTCCCATTGTGTATATTCCCGTCAAAAAAACTGCTTTCAAGACCCAGGTAGAGCGCAATGGCCGTCAACAGAGCGGTCCCGGATCCCTCGAAGGCGCGATACGCACTGTGAAACGTTGGATCAAATCCAGGAACCTCCGGCACGGTTACATTGGGCGGATACGCTTCTACCCCCTTCTCCCCGTCTTCCACCTGTTGCCCGTATTGAAAAAACTCCTTCAGGTCCGGGGCCTCAAAACCCTTTGCGTGCTCCTTCCCAAACGAGGTATAGCCCCGCTGGCCGGCCAGGGCCGGGACCTCATATGCCCGTTTCCTGGCCAGGGGCAGCGAAAAAAAGCCTTGGACCACCTGGTACATCCGGTCGATCAGGTGAGCGGGTATGCCGTGGTTCTTTACGGCAACAAACCCCACCTCCTCAAACGCGCTGCCCAGCTTCGCCACAAAGTCCGCCTTGTCCCGGGGACCCCCTGAAACAAATTGTTGCAAGTCAACGCTTGGAATAGTCATGTGCATGCCACGGACATTTAGAATTCACAATTATTGGGCGTCCTCGGAAAGGCGATCACGTCACGGATATTGCCCATGCCAGTCACAAACTGGACCATCCGCTCGAATCCCAACCCAAACCCGGAATGGGGCACGGAACCAAACCGCCTCGTGTCCAGGTACCAGGACATCTCTTCCAGCGGAAGGTGCAGGTCCTCCATCCGCGACACCAGCCGCTCGAGGCGCTCCTCTCTTTGAGAGCCGCCTACGATCTCCCCGATCCCCGGCGCCAGGATATCCATTGCCGCCACGGTCTTCCCGTCATCATTCTGGCGCATATAAAAGGCCTTTATCTCCTTGGGATAGTTATACACGATTACCGGACGCTTAAAGTGCTTCTCCACCAGGTAGCGTTCGTGCTCACTCTGCATGTCTATCCCCCAGCTCACCTCATATTTGAATTTCTTTTTCTTATAGGCTGGCGACTCAAGGAGGATATTGATGGCCTCCGTATAGCTGACCCGCTCAAATCGATTGTTCAGCACAAATTCCAATTTCTCCAAAAGACCCATCCCGCTGCGCTCTGCCTCGGGTTTGGATCGCTCTTCCTCTTCAAGCCGCCCCGCCAGGAAGTCAAGGTCTTCCCGGTTGTGCTCCACGACATAGGCGATGATGTTGCGGATAAAGTCCTCCGCCAAATTCATATTGTCTTCAAGGTCATAAAAGGCCATCTCCGGTTCAATCATCCAAAACTCAGCCAGATGACGCGCGGTATTGGAGTTCTCGGCCCTAAACGTGGGTCCGAAGGTGTAGATTTCGCTAAAGGCCATGGCGCCCAATTCGCCTTCGAGTTGGCCGCTGACCGTGAGGTTGGTGGGTTTGCCAAAGAAATCCTGGGAAAAATCCGCCTTGCCTTCCTCGGTCAGCGGGGGATTCGCGGGGTCCAACGTGGTCACCCGGAACAATTCCCCGGCGCCCTCCGCATCGGAAGAGCTGATGATCGGCGTATGCAGGTAGACAAACCCCCTTTCGTTGTAAAACCGGTGCACCGCAAACGCCAGCGCGTGGCGTACCCGGAAAACCGCTCCGAACGTATTGGTCCTGAAGCGCAGGTGGGCTATTTCCCGAAGGAATTCGAGGCTATGTTTCTTTGGCTGTAGTGGATAGACTTCGGGGTCGCAGTCGCCGAGAACCTCTATCTGAGCCGCTTTCAACTCTACCTTCTGGCCCTTGCCGAGGGATTCCGTCACCACGCCGCTGGCCTTCAGGCTGGCCCCGGTCGTGATCCGCCGGAGCAGGGCGGGGTCCTCTTTTGCAAAGTCCACCACCAACTGCAGGTTTGCATTGGTAGATCCATCATTGAGGGCTATAAATTGGTTGTTCCGGAAGGTGCGCACCCAACCCATCACCGTGATCGACTCCCCTGGAGTGCCCGCCGCCAATACGTCTTTGATCTTTTTCCTGTGTCCTAGCATGCTGCTTTGTTACAAACTGTTCTGGTAAGAAAGCAAACCTATAACAAAGCGCCGAAAAGCCCAATAATTCGTTAAGTGTGGAAAAATTTTTTTGTTTTCCCCATTTTCGTTGTAAACTTGCATCGGAAGGAGCACAATTCATCCAGCGCTTTCTCCCTTAGCTTTAAGCATATATTTTCACATTCAAGCTAATTTTTTCAAACCTATTAATGTAAACCCCCCCACTGGTCGTTCCGCCTCGGAACCCTGAAAGTGGAGTTACCAACCGTAGTAAATTTCAATGTACTTTCTTTTATGTATGACATCCTTCAACTGAACGATCTGCTCGTTCCTGAGTTGCACGACATTGCCGAACAGCTAAATATCCCGGGCTCAAAGAAACTCGACAAGCAAGAACTGATTTACAAGATCCTCGACAGGCAAGCCGTAGTAGCAAGCGAAACCAAACCGGACGCCAACGAAAAACCCAAGCGCAAACGCATCATCAAGGCCACCACTGGCAATACGACCGAAGAAGCCTTTGTCGAGTCCAACGAACCGGAGCCGGAACTCCGAAAAGACCATCGAAAGCCCCGCAAAGACAAGGACGCTCCGCCCACCCCGGCTCAAAAAACGCCCGCTCCCTCCTCTGCCGCCGCCAATGCTGCCGCCAACGCAAAAAGAGGCCGCAAGCCCCGCAAAAAAGACGACGACGATACACAGACCCAGCTACCGCTGGAACAGGGCGATTCCCATGCCGCCGCCGAACGTCCCCGTGTCGAAAAGGGCGGGGGTCAGCAGCACAACACCCCCGATACCACCCGGCTTCAGAATGAATTGCTCAACCTCGTGGAGGAATCCGATCCCTCCAATACCCTGGAGGATTCCGGTCCCGTGGCGCAGCGCCAATACCCCCAACGCCGGGATACCAATTTCAATATCGAATTCGACGGCGTCGTCGAAGGCGAAGGCGTCTTGGAAATGATGCCCGACGGCTACGGCTTCCTTCGCTCCAGCGATTATAATTACCTGAGCTCTCCTGATGATATCTATGTGTCTCCCTCGCAGATCAAACTATTTGGTCTAAAAACCGGGGACACGGTCAACGGCACGGTACGCCCCCCAAAAGAAGGGGAAAAGTATTTCGCGCTCCTAAAGGTGGAGACCATCAATGGGAAGTCTCCGGAAGAGGTCAGGGACCGGGTGCCATTTGAATACCTCACTCCCCTGTTCCCTTACGAGAAGCTCAACCTTTCCAACGGGAGCTCCAGCTATTCAACAAGGTTGATGGACCTGTTCACCCCGATCGGCAAGGGTCAGCGCGGTCTGCTCGTCGCCCAGCCAAAGGTGGGCAAGACGGTCCTGTTAAAGGAAGTGGCTAACGCCATCGCCAAGAACCACCCGGAGTGTTACCTCATCGTCCTGTTGATCGACGAGCGTCCGGAAGAAGTCACCGATATGGAGCGTAGCGTCCGTGCGGAAGTGGTTGCTTCGACCTTTGACGAGCCCGCCGAAAAGCACGTCAAGGTATCCTCGATCATCCTCCAAAAGGCCAAGCGCCTCGTAGAGTGCGGCCACGATGTGGTCATCCTCCTGGACTCGCTGACACGACTAGCCCGCGCCCACAACACGGTGGCGCCCGCTTCCGGGAAGGTGCTGAGCGGGGGCGTCGAAGCCAACGCGATGCAAAAACCCAAGCAGTTCTTTGGCGCGGCGCGCAAAATCGAAAACGGCGGCTCGCTGACCATCCTTGCCACGGCCCTTGTCGACACGGGCTCCAAGATGGACGAAGTCATCTTTGAAGAGTTCAAGGGAACGGGCAACATGGAACTGCTGCTGGATCGCCGCCTGGCCAACAAACGGGTCTTCCCCGCTATGGATCTGGTCGCCTCTTCTACCCGTCGCGAAGACCTCCTACTCGACCGCGAGGTCCTGCAGCGCGTTTACATCCTGCGCAAATACATGTCGGACATGAACGCGGAGGAATCGATGAACGAGTTACTCAAGCGCATGAAGGGAACAAAAGACAACGAAGAGTTCCTCGCCTCGATGAATGGATAAATAGGCTATTTTCTTATAACAAAAAGGCCCCGCTGCAAACGGGGCCTTTTTTATTTCGCCAGATAGGTATCAAACAATTTCAAAATGCGCTTGTATTCGTCCGTCCAGGAACTTGGCTCGACAAACCCATGGTCTTCCATGGGGTACACCGCCAATTCCCAATTGTCTTTCCCCAGTTCTATCAACCGCTGTACGAGCCGAACGTCGTCCTGGAAATTCACGTTCTCGTCGACCATCCCGTGACAAATGAGCAAGTGGTCCCGGAGGCCCGAGGCAAAGTAAATGGGGGAGGACCTATGATAAGCGAGACTGTCCTGGAAGGGTTCGTTGAGGATCGCCGCCGTATACCCATGGTTGTAATGGGCCCAGTCGGTGACGGAGCGAAGTGCGGCGCCGGCGTGGAATACGCCTGGCTGGGTAAAAAGCGCCATAAGGGTCATAAAGCCCCCATAGCTGCCCCCGTATATCCCGATGCGGTTCGAATCTATCCCCATGTCATGAGCCAGGTAGTGTGCAGCGTCCACCTCATCGTCCAGATCCTTACCGCCCATATGCCGGTAAATTCCCGTCCGCCAGTCCCTGCCGTAGCCGGAGCTGGCGCGATAGTCGATGTCCAGCACGGTATACCCCTTGTCGGCGAGAAGGTTGTTGAACATGTACTCCCTGAAATAGTGGGTCCACCCATAGTGGGTGTTTTGCAAATAGCCCGCCCCGTGTACAAAAATGACGGCGGCGCCGTTCTTTTTACCGGCGGGCGGGTCATACACATGCGCATAGATCGGCTTGCCATCGCGCGCCGTGATGGTAAATATCCGTGTGTCCCTCCAGGGGTAAGCGCTCCATTCGGCGCTCATGGCTTTGTCCGTCACCTTGACAGGGGTCTTGCCGGGCGCGTTCTCTTGTATATACAGTTCCCAGGGTTTGTTGATATAACTGTACCGGTAAGCGATCCAGTGCTGGTCGGGGGATGGGGTTACCTCGTACTGACCGGTCATACCGGTGATTTTTTCGGCCTTCCCGCCTGTCGTGGAGAGCCTGTACCAGTTTTGTTTCCCGGGATGCTCTTCGTTCGTCAGTAGATAAAAATATTTCTTATCCAGGCCCAGGATCGCCTCCTGGACTTCGTAGTTTCCCGAAGTAAGGGCCGTCCTGACCCCTTTGTCAAGGTCATAGGTGTATACATGAGAATAGCCGGAGGCTTCGCTTTGGAACCAGCAGGTGTGGCTGTCCACCCAGCCCCGGCCTCCCTGGCCTCCGTTCCAACCTACCCCGGGACCTCCCACCCAGGCCTCGTCGCGCTCCCGGTCTACCAGTTTGAGGGTCCCCGTCGTGGCCTCCAGTTCCATGACCCAACGGTCCTTGAAGTCCTGGGACCGGATGTCCATAATAGCGCGGCTGCCGTCCTCGTTCCAGAGCGGCCCCTCAAAAACGACCTCCCTTGGGTGGTCTGAGTGCTTCACAAGCGGGTAGTCCTTTAGGTAGTCGGGGGCATCGGTAATCCCCGGGATACTATCGGTCTTTACTTCCAACACCGTGTCCCGGTTCCGGTCATAGACAAAAAACGTGTAGTGTCCCAAAGGCGCGCCTACTTTTGTGCGTCCAGGAATGTCGGTGGTAAACCCGCTTTCGGTCACATAATTGGGGACGATCGTATTCTTGGCGCCGGTAGGCCCTTGATACAGCTCATAGGTGACGTAGCGCCCGTCCGGGGAAATATGCAAATCCCTTACGCTCTTGTCTCCCGTATTGATGGTCTTTAGGGTATCCAGGTCTTTGGTCGCCTTCTCATATGCTTCGCTCGCATCCCGCTTGTCCTTGCGTTCCCGGATTACCTGCATGGTCTGCAACTGATCCTTGGTCAGCCATTGTTCCTGTGGATCGCCGGCAGCGGCGGTCCCTGCGCCGGCGCCCCTGCGCCGGACCGGAGCAACGCCCGCAGCGGCATCTCCACCGCTCACAAAGTTGGTCAATTGTTGTATCAACCCGGATGCCTTATCCCAGGCAAACAAGTTCGCGCCGGAGTGGTAGACGATCCAGCCGTCCTGGTGGATGAATTGGGGAGCGTATCTGCCCTCCTGCGTTCTCGTAAGCCGCTGGGGCTGTCCGGTCTTCAGGTCCAGTAAATAGAGGTCTCCTTTATAGGTAAATACCTCCTGCGTCCGTTTGCTGTTGTAGCTGCCCGTGGATTCGGCCTCGAGCTGCCCCTCCTGGCGGAACCCGACCTTTTCGGGATGGGGAGCCCCCACCGATGCTCCGTACAGGGAGTCGTCGGGTGCGGAGTTGGGGTTCCAGGTAAAATATACCCGTTTACTGTCGGGGGACCAAAATACGCCGTCCGGAGAGGTCCCGATCCATTTGGGGTCCTGCATGATCTTCTGTACGGTCAGTTCCTGGGCCCTCGTCAGGGCGCAAGCCAGCAGGAGTACGCCCGATAGCATCAATTTTCGCATGTCTGTTCGATGATTAGGCGCCTAATCTAGGGAAACCGTTTAGAACTACCGAGGAGACATGGATGGATGGTCGGATCGCGCCACACCCGGACTAACCCTTTGCGCCCGGGGGAATGAGTCGGTCGATGGCGGCGGCCAGGTCCCTATCCTTCTGGGTCACTTTGTCACCCGCGCTGTGCGTATTCAGGCGGAATTCCACCCGGTTGTAGACGTTGGTCCAGGCGGGATGGTGGTCCCTTTTTTCGGCTTCCAGGGCAACCCTGGTCATAAAGGCAAAGGCCTCCGAAAAGTTGGCGCAGGTAATGGTGCGCAGAAGGCTGTTCTCTTTTTCTTCCCACATGGTTGTTTCTTTTCTAAAAAATGAGGTGTGCTTTGTTTCGGATGGACGCGGTCGGCAGCTCCATGACAAGTTGTACGCCCGTAAGCCGTTTTATTTCCTGCTGAAGACTGGCCCACTCCGCATCCGCTACTTCATCCCCTTTGGCCAGCCAGAGAAAGTCCAGGTGTTTGAATTCGGGGAGGAGGTATTCCCCGTCAAACTGGTTGTTGTATAGGTAGTGCCGTAACGACCCGTTGGGCTCTCCATATTCATAGATCGCAAAAAAATACTGCCGGTCCTTTTTACTGAGTTGAATCTCCAGGTCGTTGTTTACCCTGAAATCCAGGCGCAGGGCATGGTTGAGCTGCCAGCAAAACTGGTAGTCCTTTACCGGGGCGACGATGCCCAGGAGGCGGGCGTCATCAAAGAAGTCAGACGCCATTTGGCTGATATCAAGCTTGAACTTCACTTTTTTTCTGCTGCGGATAGGACGTTAAAAAGGTATCGGACGGCCAGGGCTTCCCCATCGGTGCCGGGGGCGCCTGGACGCTCGCTGCTAAAATGGAGGAGACCGCACCCCGGAGGAACACCGGCGCTGTCGGCGACTCCATAAGCTACCTGCAAATAGTCATCCCTTTTTGCCTTCAGCGCCTCCGCCCAGGCTCCTCCTGCCTGGCTGGTTCTGGCGTTTAGCAGGGGGTGGGGGTTGCCCAGACCCTCCATGTTCACAATGCAGTCCACCGGGCCCGTCGGGCGTGTGGCCCGGCCGGCCTGATACGCCAAAAAGAAGTAATTGTGCCGCTTCCATCCGGCTTGACGGACGAGTCTTGCCAGCTCCAGGAGGGCTGCCGCCCCACCCACCGTATCAAAGGCCGCTTCAAGAACGATCTCCCGTTGGGCTCCGGTGTTGATCCTCGCCTCTACCGAATAGACATTGTATGTCTTCTCCTGGGTCGCAACCGTGAGGTCCACGTCCACATAGGCGGTTGGGTCCTTGAATGCCTTGTTACTCAACCCCTTACTAATATAGACAACGGGGATGGCATAGTGGGTGGTGTCGGCTCCGTCAAAATGAAACCCATCGGGCTGGATGGAGGAATTGTACAACAACAGGGCGGTTGCCCCCTTCTTTTTGGCCTCCCGGGCTTTGGCGACAAGCGCTTTTCGTATGTCAAAGGACGGGGTTCCCCTCCCCGCTTCCAAGTCGTACCTCAGGTCGTGTATCCAGGGAAGACCCGCCTCGTTTAGCGATATGCCCGAACTACCGCTGGTATGGCCGTCCGGACTTCCCGCCAGTGGAAAGAAGTCGCTCCCTGCGGCTGCGGCCTTCCCATCCAGGCTAAGAAAACAACCTGCCGCGATGACCCTGCCCTCGTCCACGGGAACCACCTTGAGGTTGTGGTCTACCCCCATCTCTCCAAACTGAGCCGACAAGTAGCTGCAGGCCCTGGGCGCTCCGGCCCCGGAGTCCGGCCTTAGACCCTCGATATCCTCGGAAAGGCGGGCGGCGATGGCCCTATCCGCCTTTTTTAGCTTTTGGGCCGCGCCCGGGTACACCCCTAGACAAAGCGCCAACCCAATCCATACACCTGTCCGCATCCTGGGGTAATGTTTCATTTGACCCTGCAATATTTGTGCAAATGTAGAAATTCCTGGTCTCGAAAGCAGTAACGGCTTTTTTACGGTTAATTTTGCGCGTGATCAATATTGCACTTGTAGGAAACCCAAACAGCGGTAAGAGTTCCCTCTTTAACGCCCTGACCGGCCTCAAGCAAAAAGTGGGAAATTTTCCCGGGGTGACCGTCGATAAGAAAACCGGGACCACCGTCATCAGCGAACACCTTAGCGCCAGTATCATCGACCTTCCCGGGACCTATAGCCTTTATCCAAAAAGATCCGACGAGTGGGTCACCTACGAGGTCCTTATGAACCCCGACCCGGCCACCCGGCCGGAAATCGTGGTGCTCATCGTCGACGCCAGCAACCTGAAACGAAACCTCCTTTTTTGCTCCCAGATCATCGACCTGAAGATACCGCTTATCATCGGGTTGTCCATGATGGACATCGCCCGAAAAAAAAGCATAGAAATCGACATCCCCGGCTTGGAAAGAGATCTGGGCGTACCGGTGATCCCCATCAACCCCCGGAAAGAAAAAGGCCTGGCCCAGCTCCGCAAAGCCATAGAGCAGACGGCCCGTCACCTTTACCGGGCCCCTTCCCGGGATTTTATTCCCAACCAGGACCTCGCCCCCGCGGCGGTATCGGCCCTGAGGCAAAGGCTGCCCGCCATCAGCGACTATACGGCGATCCACTACCTGATCAACCATGCCCATATCCCCTTTGACCAGGACATACGGGACCTGGTCATTTCCCTGAGGACCAGCCAACCCTTTAATCCGACCAGGGTGCAGGCGGACGAGATCATGCAGCGTTACGCCCGTATCAAACAGGTTATCGCCAATAATGTGGTAGAAAGGGACCCCCTCCAAAAGGCCCTTTTTACCGAAAGCCTTGACAAAATACTGTTGCATCGGCGCTGGGGCTATGTCATCCTGCTGGGTGTCCTCTTCCTTTTGTTCCAAAGCATTTTCTGGATCGCTCAATACCCCATGGATGCCATCGAATGGGCGTTTGCCCAGCTTACGGGGTGGCTGGGCAACACCCTGCCTCCGGCCTGGTGGAGCGACCTCCTTGTGAACGGGATACTGGCAGGTCTTAGCGGCATCATGGTCTTCGTCCCGCAGATCATGATTCTCTTTGGCCTGATCACCCTTCTGGAGGATACCGGCTATATGGCCAGGATCAGTTTTCTTTCGGACAAACTAATGCGTAAGGTCGGAATGAATGGCAAAAGCGTAATGCCCCTCATCAGTGGTTTTGCCTGCGCGGTGCCGGCGATTATGAGTACCCGCAACATCGAAAACCGGAAGGAGCGCCTCCTTACCATCCTGGTGACCCCGCTTATGAGCTGCTCCGCCCGTCTTCCGGTCTATGCGATCCTTATCGCACTCGTAATCCCCTCACACTATGTCTTCGGTTTCCTTAGCCTGCAGGGTCTGGTTATGATGGGTTTGTATATGCTGGGGGTTATTTTCGCCCTTATCGTTTCCTATGTGCTCAAAAAAATCATCCAAATACGGGAACGCAGTTTTTTTATTCTGGAGCTGCCCATCTACAGGGCTCCGCGTTGGAAGAACATGGTCGTCACCATGTGGGAAAAGGCTAGGATCTTTTTAAAGGATGCAGGACAGGTGATCATGGTCATCTCGCTGATCCTTTGGGGTCTCAGCTCTTTTGGCCCCGGGAAAAGGATGCAGGCAGTCCGCGACAAATACGCCCTCCTCGAAAAGACCGATACGACGCGAACCAGCGACTATGAGCGGAGTAAAAAATCCGATTTGCTGCTCGCTTCCTATGCCGGTCGTTTGGGGAAGACGATCGAGCCCGCCATCCAGCCCCTCGGTTTCGACTGGAAAATCGGCATTGCACTCATTACCTCCCTGGCGGCGAGGGAAGTCTTTGTCGGGACCATGGCCACGCTCTACAGCGTGGGAGAAGACCATACCGAAGACCAGCTTACCTTACGAGAGAAGATGGCGCAAGCAAAAACCGAGGAGGGAACAAAGGTCTATACCCTAGCCACAGGACTATCCCTGATGATATTCTATGTGCTCGCCATGCAGTGTATGAGCACGCTTGCCGTCGTAAAAAGGGAAACCCGCAGTTGGAAATGGCCTCTTTTCCAACTCGTCTATATGACGGGTCTTGCCTATGTCATGAGTTTTATCGCCTTTCACCTGTTTCGCTAAGGGCCCTGCGAGGCCCAACAACCCTTTTTATCCTCCGATCAATCCGGCACGGCGGCTGATCTCCAACATACGCTCTATGGGCTTCCTTGCCGCTATCCGGAGCGTCTCTTCCATGTGTATCTCCGGCAACTCGTATTCCATACAGAGGTATACTTTTTCGAGCGTGTTCAGCTTCATGTGCGGACAATCGTTACACGCGCAGTTGTTTGTGGGGGGTGCGGGGATAAAAGTCTTGAGCGGAGACTCCTTTTGCATCTGGTGCAGGATACCCGTTTCCGTCGCCACGATATAGGCTTGCCCGGGGTCTTTTTGGGTAAATCTCAACAGTTGGGTCGTCGACCCGATAAAATCCGCCACCCTCAGGACCGCCTCCTCACATTCCGGATGAGCGATCACTTTCGCCTCCGGATGACGCACCTTTAGCCGGGTGATCTTTTCCAAACTAAAAATCTCGTGCACCATACAAGCCCCATTCCAAAGCACCATATTCCGTCCCGTCTTCTTAACGAGGTAGGCCCCCAGGTTCTTGTCGGGCGCAAAAATGATGGGCCGGTCCGGGGGTACACTCTCGATGATCTTCTCCGCATTCGAAGACGTGCAGATTATATCGCTCAGGGCCTTTATCTCCGCACTGCAGTTGATGTAGGAGATCACAACATGGTCCGGATGCTTGGCCTTAAACTCCCGAAAAGGTCCAGCCGGCGCCGAATCCGCAAGACTACACCCCGCCTTGAGGTCCGGGAGCAACACCTTTTTTCCCGGGTTGAGTATCTTGGCCGTCTCTGCCATGAAATGCACCCCTGCAAAAACGATGAGGTCGGCATCGGTCCCCGCAGCCTGTTGGGCCAATCCCAGGCTGTCCCCGATATAATCCGCCACATCCTGTATGTCCGGCTCCTGGTAGTAGTGCGCCAGGATGATCGCGTTCTTTTCCCGTTTCAGCCGCTCGATTTCCTGGAAGAGATCTTTCTGCACGTCCAATTCGAGGTCAAGGTAACCTACTCTTTCCAAATTTTGGCGGGCGCCGGCCAGAGCAAAGTTTTCCATAGTAGTATTAATAATTCTTTAATTATTTTTAAATAACCTTATTATTATTAGGGGTGTGGATTTGTGTATAACCGAGATTTTATTATTTACAAAGTTACTTGATCACTCGTTATCCACCGATATTCACAGGCAGCTAACAATCTATATATTTCTTTTTGCTGCGTTTAGCTACTTTACTAACAAAAGGGGATAAACGCAAAATCTGGATAAATTGGTAAAAAAGGCGTTGTGGAAAACCGGGGGTGCCTCCGTGAACAAGTTCGGGCTTATCCCCAGCTTTTTGGCAACCTACCCTTTCTCCGTTTCTTTCACCCCTTTTACACACCGCCAGGCGTTGTGGAAAACCCGGGTTTATCCACACAAAAACAGGGTTACCCACCGGCAAAGTGCATATCTTTTGTATGTTCCACGCGTGGAACAGCAAAGGAGGGGCTGTGTACCGAAAACCGACAAGGGAAGCCGCCGGAGGGGCAAAATAGCTTGAAAGAGGCCAGCAGGCGGCGTCAAATACTGGTTTTCTCCCCAAAAAATAGGCCTATCCAGTGGTCCATAACGTTTTTTCCTGTAGGTTTGCCCTCCACCAAAAACGGTGGAATACAGTATATATATGTCAATTATTCAAAAAATCAGGGATAAGTACGCGGCCGCGGCCATCACGGTTATTGCCATAGCCATGGTGGGATTTATATTGATCGACGCGTTGAGCAGCCGTACCGGTGGGGGTCTCTTTAAGAACCAGACGTCGGTAGGGGCGGTCGATGGAGAAAAAATTGAATTTGCCTCCTTTGAAAATCAGATGAAAAGGGCTGAGCAAAACTATCAGTCCCAGGGATTGCCCGTCAACGACGAGCTTCGGGAGCGGATCAATAATACCTTGTGGAAAACGCTGGTAGATAAAAAAGTACTGGAAGAACAGGTCGACAAACTCGGCCTGGCCTTTACCGATAAGGAACTTTCTACCCTCATCTATGGACCGAACGCCCCGGAACAACTGCGCCAAAGGTTTACGGATCCCAGGACGGGGGTGTACAATACCCAGGCGCTCGCCGATACCATCAGGGCAATCAAACGCCGTCCCGCTAATAATCAGGAAAGAATTGATTTCGAAGATTATCTGGACAATCAGGTCGTAAAGGGGGCCATTCAGAATAAGTACTTCTATATGCTCTTAGGGGCTGCCTATTATCCAAAGTGGCTGGCGGAGAAAGACAACCAAGATAACAGCGCCGTGGTGAATTTTTCCTATGTCAATGTGCCCTACGCCCTGATACCCGATTCATCGGCTCCGGTGACAAACGCGCAGGTTGACGGGTATATAAAGGCCCACAAGGTGGAGTTCACCAGTACGGAGGCTTCCCGCAATGTCTCCTATGTCGTTTTTGACGGAAACCCTTCCCAAAAGGACAGTGCGACCATACTCGGCCAGTTGATGGACCTCAAACCGGGGTTTGCGACCACAAAGGACGCCCCCGGCTATCTGAACCAAAATGGGTCCAGCAGCCCGTTCTATGATGGCTTTTTACCAAAGAGCCTCCTGCAGATACCCAACAAGGATTCGATCCTGAACCTTCCGACGGACGGTTTGTTCGGACCCTACCTGGACGGCAATACCAATGTCGTGTCCAAGTATGTCATTGCCAAACTCCTGGAAAAAAAGGACATAGCCGATAGCGTAAAGTGCCGGTATGTATTGATTTCCTTCCGGGGCGGACAACTCACGGACAGCATTGCCAAAGTACGCGCGGACAGCGTTGCCCTGGCGGCGCAGAAGGGGGCCGACTTCAAGCTACTGGCTGCCGGTGAGTCGGACGACGAATCCACCAAGACCAAGGGGGGTGAAAATACGTTTGCGTACAACCAGGTGTTCCCGATGACGGGGCAGGAGCCACTGCCAAAGGAATTTTCCAGCTTCCTCTTCTCGGGAAAAGCGGGGGATAAAAAGGTCGTCAAAACCCAGGTGGGCTAT
>Ga0206896_1086_pt1 | contig 20991 bp, 6 predicted proteins | sample Alteio_BWOrgHeat_52_FD_152969 | JGI IMG/M metagenome (GOLD analysis project Ga0206896, IMG submission 152969) | Enriched cells from forest soil in Barre Woods Harvard Forest LTER site, Petersham, Massachusetts, United States -... | ecosystem: Environmental > Terrestrial > Soil > Temperate forest > O... | reverse complement strand
GAGATCAACCTTGACGGCGGCGCCGGCAAAGTCGGTCAAACCGGCGCCCAACAAGGTGACGTAATTATTCGTCAAACTCGAGCTAGTGTTGATGCTGAGAATGGCATTGGAGAGCATCTCGAGAGGGCCGGAGATAGTCAGGGAAGTCCCGGTACCGGAAGGCAGGCCTGGCTGCAGAATGCCCCCGGCGTTGACGGACACCGGCGCATTGATGGTGCCGGTGCCCATCAGGGTGCCGCCGGCGTTGACCGTGACGCCAGTGGCGCCGCCCATGACGGAAGAATTCTCCGTAAACACGATGCCGCCATTGGCAATGACCGGGACATTGAGGCCACCGCTGTAAGAATCGAATTTCGCCCCGGAATTGACCACGATGTTACCCGCCGTAATGGTGGGGGTGGCCCCCACGACGGCGGTGGCGTTGCCGAGGACGAGAGTGCCGCCATTGACGGTGGTATCACCGGTGTAGGTATTGACGCCGTTAAGGACGAGCGTGCCGGGGCCGGCCTTGGTGAGCGAGCTGTTCGACAAATTGCCGGCATCATTGGCGATCACCCCGTTGATGGTGGCGCTGACGCCACAGCCCACGGCCAGAGAGAGGGTTAAATTGGCCGAACCGTTTGAAAGATAAACGGCCGTGGCATTGCTGAACGACAAGCCACCGGTTTCGTTGAGGTTGAGGGTGAAGTTACCGTGGTTGGTCAGAACACCCGCAAAAGTCAGGGCCTGGCCGGAGTTGCCGATGCTCGAACTGTCCGCGCCCAGGGTCAGATTATTGGCGAGGGAATAGGAATTGAGTCCATCGCCCTGAAGGGTGCCCCCGTCGAGAATGACAGTACCGCCACCGAGCGCCGAGCCATTGCCCAGAACCAAAGTACCGGCGATAATATCCGTAGTGCCGGTGTAGGAATTGGCCCCGGGGAGGGCCCATGAACCCGAGCCATTTTTCACCAGGTTGGTGATGAATGAGCCCGGGTTGCTGTCGGCGATGATGGGGGCAAGGGTGTTGGGGCCGGAATTATTGCCGGAAAGGGTCAAAGTGGCATTGGCGCTGGAATTCGCAAAGGCAACGCTGCCGGCGGCGTTGCGGAAGGTGATGGCGCCGGTGCCCGAGGCATCGAGCGTGGTGCCGTTCTGGCCGATGGTGAAGAGGCGGTCGGTGGAGCTTCCGGCGCCCGAATATTGCAATACGCCGCCGTCGATAACGAGGCTCGTGGTCGCATTCGAGGACTGACCGATGCTGCTGGGCAACAAGCCGTCCGCCAGGGCGGGTACGATCAGCGTGGCGTTGAGAATGGTGGTAACGCCGGCATAAGAATTTGCGCCATTGGCGAGTGTGAGGGTGCCATTGACGAGCAAAACATTGCCCGTGCCGCTGATATTTCCGCCATAAGTTTGCGGGGTGCCATTGCCGTTGAAGGCCAAAGCGGCGTTGTCGAGGATGTTGCCAGAATTGTAAAGCATTCCGTTGGTCGTGCCATTGCCCAATTGCAATTTCCCGGCGGAGATAGTGGTGTCGCCGGTGTAAGTTTCCGAGTTGGTCAGAATGAGGACGCCGCCGCCACCCGTGGTCAGATTGCTGACCGAGCCAAAACCATTGTCATTGGCGATCACCCCGGAAAGGAGTCCGAAGCCGCCGCCGCCGACAATAATCGTCAGCAAATTGGGAGAGGCACTGTCGGAAAGGAAAATGGAATTAGTAAAGGTCACACCGCTGGCGGCATTGAGGTGGAGAGTATTGGAGCCGATGGCGGGAGCGACGTTGGTGAAAACACCACTCAGAGTGAGGGCCACATCATTGGTGCCGATGGCGGAATTGGTGGCGGCGGTTGGATTGCCAATGACCATGGGATTGGCAAGGGCCAAGGGCAGGCTGGCGTCGAGCGTACCACCGTTGAAAGTGAGAGTGCCACTACCCAGGGAGAGGGCGTTGCCAACCAGCAAGGTGCCGGTACTCAGCAGGGTGCCGCCGGAATAGGCGTTCACATTCGGCAGGACCCATTGGCCGGTTCCGGATTTAACCAGGCTGGTGGCAGAGGTTCCCGGATTGGGATCGGACACGAGCGGATTGAAAGTATTGAGGCCGTTATTGTTGCCGGTTAGGGTTAAGAGAGCAGAATTGCCGCCATCGGTGAACGCCAGCGCACCGGAGTTGGTGAAAGTCAGGGAATTTCCAGCTCCGCCGCCACTGGAACTGTCGATGGTGGCACCGAGGTTGCCAATCGTGAACAAGTGGTCGGTGCTGCCAGCGGCGGTGCTGTTGACGTATTGCAAGGTGGCGAGCGTGCCGTTGATGACCAGATTGGAAGCACTGTTACTGGACGCACCCAGAGGGTTGGCGACGCCGCCATTATCAATGCCCGTCAGGCGCAGGATGCCATTGTTAATTGTCGTGATGCCGGTATAGGTGTTGGCACCACTCATGGTCTGGCGGCCCGGTCCGGTCTTGGTCAAGCCGCCGGTGCCGGAGATATTGCCCGAAAAGGTCTGGGTGGTGCCGTCAGCCCCCAACGTCAAATAACCGGAACCGAGCAGGACCGTGGCATTCACATTGGTGGAGGAAAGGCTGCCAATCAGCTGGTTGGTGTTGGTCTGGTCCAAGACCGGCAGGGAGGCGGCATTATTATCCATCACAATTGAGCTGGAGTTCAATTGATTGTCGGCCAGCATTTGCAAGGTGGCATTGCCGGTTGCGCCAGAGCCAATGGTCACCGAGCCCGTGCCCATGGCGGCGACGTTGGCCGATTTGTTCAAAACGAGAGTGCCGGAGGTGATGATCGTGGGGCCGGTGTAGGTATTGGGTTGGGAGCCGCTGAATGTCAGGGTGGACACACCGGCGCCTTTGGTGAAGGCACTGGCGCCGCCGCTGCCGTTGGCAATGACCGCGCTGATTTCGGCCGAGGCCCCAGAGGCCACAGTTACCGTAAGCGCTCCGGCCTGGTTGAGGGTAAAGGTCGCGCCATTAAACAGCACACCGGCGGTGTTGGTGACGTTGAGAGTGGCGTTGCCGGAGACATTATCGGCAAAGTTGCCGCCCAGCGTAATTGATTGGGAGCCATCAATCGTCGCCCCCGAAACGGCCAGGTTAACATTATTGGGCAAGGTAAATCCGGGAGCGGTGGCTTCCAGGACAGCCGAGGCACCATTAAAGATGAGGGTGCTTGTGCCCAAGGCGGAATTATTGCCGACCTGCAAGGTACCCGCGGTGAGAGTCGTCGTGCCCGTACCGGCAAAGGCACCGGCGCCACCGTAGGTATTCTGGCCCGTGAGGACGAGGGTGCCGGGGCCGGATTTAACCAGGGAACTTGCGCCGCCCGTGTCAGCGATGGTGGCGCTGATGGTGGCCGTATCGGCCGCGTTACCAAGCGAAAAGGTGAGCGCGCCAGCATTGCTAAGAGCGAAGCTGGCCCCGTTAAAGGTAATTCCCCCGGTGCTGTTGAGATTGAGCGTCATGGCGCCCGCAGCATTGTCGGTCACCGGGCCAAGAACGGAGAGCGCTCCGGCGCCGCTGATGGCGGAGGTAGCATTGAGGGAGACGGCGTTGGGCAGGGTTAGGGTGGCACTGTCGGCAAGTGTGCCGCCGGCCAAATTGAGGATCCCGGAACCGAACGCATTGGCGTTACCCAAAGCCAGGGTTCCGGAAGAGAGAAAGGTATTACCTGAGAAAGTGGCGCTGCTGTCGCCATTCAAGGTGAAGGTCGCGCCACCGGCGATAAAAAGGACGCTGCCGCTGCCACCGGAAAATGTGCCATTGTAAGACGAAGAGGAACTCCCCGTGGATAAATTTCCACTGGCGCCAAGGACGACGGAAGCTCCATTATTGGTCGAGACCAAACTGTCAATGACCTGGGTGGTATTGGTCAGGTCAAAGACGGGGGTACCCGAAGCATCCAAAACGACGGGAGTCGAGGCGAACTGGTTATTGGCGAGGGCTTGCAAAGTGGCCGAAACAGCACCGACACCGACAGTGACGCTGGCCCCATTCAACGCCGTGGCGCCGCCCGTCTTGTTCAAAATGAGTGTGCCGGTGTTGATGGTGGTGGAGCCGGCGAAGGAATTGGCACCCGTGCCGTTCAGGGTTAAAATTCCCCCGGCGCCGCCGAGCACCAACTTGCCCGCCGCCGGGCCGGGGAAACTGGTATCCGCAATTACGCCCGAAATATAAACGTGGGTGCCTGAATTCAAATTGAGCGTGACCGTGCGGCTGTTGGCGCTGCTGGCCAAATAAAAGAACTGACCGGCGAAGGTGACGTTGCCAACGGTGGTAATATTCAGCGCGGGGTTGGTGTCAGTGTTGGTAAAGTTGGCGGCAAAGGTAAGGTCATTAGCGCCGGCGCCGGGCGCACCGCCGTCAATCGTTGATCCGGTGGCGGCGAGGTTGATCGGATTGAGGATCGTATAAGGGCCGGTGCCGTCGGTTTCAAAGGTGCCACCACTTAACACCAGGGTGCTGCCACCCAGCGCGGCGCTGCTGCCAATGGCGAGCGTACCCTGGGTCACGGTGGTGTTGCCCGTAAAGAGATTGGTGCCGTTGAGGGTCAGCGTGCCACCGGCGTTGGTCTTGGTTAAACCGAGGGTGCCATTCAGCGTGGCGTTAACCAGGCCATTTTGGCCGGCGAAGGTGGCGGAACTGACCAAGGTTCCGTTTTGGATATTCCCGCCACTGATTGTAACGACGGCCATAGATTGGGCCGTGCCCCCGAGATCAAGCGTACCGCCGCTGACGGTCAAGGCGCCAGTGCCCAAGGTCCCGGAAGAGCCCAGCAAAAGATGGCCGTTATTGACCGTGGTCAACCCGGTATAGCTGTTCGCGCCACCGAGCGTGAGGGTGCCCGAGCCCGTTTTGGTCAGCGCCCCGCCGGTAACCGGGCCGTCGCTGAGGATGCCGTTGTAGGTGCTGGAGAGACCGCTGTTGCCGACCGTCAGTGTCACCGCCGCGGAGCCCGCGGCATTTTCGAGGACCAGGTTTTGGCTGCCGCTCAAACCACCGAGAGTAGCCGCGGTCAAGCTCCCGAAGCTCAAACCGCCGCCGTGATTGTTGTAGTCGAGCACACTGTCCTGCAAGGCGGAGGGGTTACCGAGGATGAGGGTGCCGCCGTTGACGGTGGTATTGCCCGAAAACAAATTCGCACCGCTGAGAGTTAAATTGCCGGAACCATTCATGCTCACGGCACCAGTAGTCGTGCCAATGACACCGGACAAAACAAGATTCCCGGCGCCGAGAACGGTGAGGTTGTCGCCGGCGCCGGTGATGGCGCCGCCGAGCGTGAGGTTGCCGGCATTGACGGTAATATTGCGCGAGGAACTTAAGGACACGGCGCCGGTACCCAAATTCAAGTCCTGCGAGCCGATAAAAGCAAAGTCACCATTCAATTGCAGGGGATTATTATTGGCAAGAGTGAGGGCGCCGGCGCTGGCGTCATCCAAGTTTCCACCGGTGATGGTGAAGCTGCCGGCGGCGGCGCCCAGAGCCTTGTTGCTGTTGAGATTGAGGGTGCCGGAGTTCAAGAATACTCCGCCCGCAAAGGTGTTGGCACCGCTGAGGGTCAGGTAGCCGGTGCCGTTCATCGTCACGTTGCCGGTGGTTGTGGCAATGATGCCGGCCAGGGTGAGGTTGCCGGCGCCGTTCATGGTCAAATTGAATCCGACGCCGGTAATGCCGCCGCCGATAGTCAAGGTGCTGGCCAGGACGGTCACCGTGCGATCGGCGCCCAAGGTCACCGCGCCGGCGCCAAGGTTGAGGGAATTGGTGCCGATAAAGGCAAAATCGCTGTTCCAATTTTGCGCCGTATTATTGCCGTTGGCGATGGAACCATTGGTGGCGTCCAAGTTGCCGCCAGCGATCGTCAGGATGACAGCACTATTACCGAAGGCCCGAGAATTATTTACGTCCAGCGTGCCACCCGCGAGCGTCACGGTGCCGGCGTTGTTGGTGTTGGTGCCGTTGAGCATCAAGGTGCCCGCATTCAGGGTGGTGCCACCGGTGTAATTGTCGGGGCCATTGAGAATCAAGGTGCCGGGGCCATTTTTGGTGAGGCCAAAGCCCGCGCCGGCGATGCGGCCGCCGACGACGAGAGTATTGGCGTTGATGGTGACCGTGCGGCTGGAATTAAGCGTAACATTACCCGGGCCAAGGTTGAGGGAATTGGTGCCAAGGAAGGTAAAGTCACCATTCCAATTCTGCGCCGTGGTGTTGCCGTTGACGATGGCACCGCCGGTGGCATCAAGATTGCCCCCGGTAATGGTCAGAATTACGGCGTTGGAGCCAAAAGCCTGGGGGTTATTGACGTCGAGGGTACCACCCGCGACAAGGACGGTACCGCCGGCGTTAGAGTTGGCACCGTTTAACATCAACGTGCCGGAGTTCAGGGTGGTACCGCCCGTGTAGGAATTGGGCCCGGAAAGAATCCACGCGCCTGATCCGGTTTTGAGCACGGAAACGGTTCCCGCACCATTGACGATAGCGCCCGAGATATTGCCGAGGCCCGCGGCGCTGCCTTGCAGGGTCAAAGTCTTCGCACCCGCGGTGGTGGCGGTAAAATCGCTGGTGAACGTGAGATTGCCGGCACCGGACGCATCGAGAATGGCGCCGCCGGTGGTGCCGGCGAGATTGATCACGCGATTCGTAACGGCATCCGAGCCGCCGGTGAAGAGCAAAGTACCGGTATTGGCACCGCTGCCGATGGCGATAGTGCCGTTGGCGGCGGTGGTGGGTGCGCCGAGGGGACTGGCCGTGCCGTCAGCGTTAAAGATTGAACCGATGGAGAGAATCCCGTTGTTAATGCTGGTGGTACCCGAGTAGGAGTTGAGGTTGGAGAGCGCCAAAGTGCCCGAGCCATTTTGAACCAAATTGCCGGTACCCGAGAGGAGATTGCCGACAGTCACGCTATCGCCACGGTTGAAGATCAGCCAGGCATTATCCGTAACACTGTTGGCACCGAGCTGGCCGCTGGCGCCGCCGACGCCGATTTGGAGCGTGCCGCCGTTAATAGTCGTCACGCCGGTGTAATTGTTCGCGCCCGTGAGGGTGAGATTACCGTTACCACTTTTGGTCAGGGCAAAGGCTCCGCTGATGACGCCCCCGACGGTCAGAGTATTGGCGTTCACGGATACGGTTTCGTCCTGGCCGAGAGTTACCGGGCCGATGCCAAGATTCAGGGAATTGGTGCCGAGGAAGGCAAAATTGCCATTCCAGTTTTGGGCGGTGGCGTTGGCGTTGATGAGGGCACCGTTGGTGGCATCGAGATTGCCGCCGGTGATGGTCAGGACGACGGCATCGGAACCAAACGCCTGGGCATTATTGAAATCGAGCGTACCTCCCGCGAGAGACACGACTCCGGCGGCATTGGTGTTGGTGCCATTGAGCATCAGCGTGCCGGAGTTGACGGTAGCGCCGCCCGTGTAAGAGTTAATTCCGTTGAGAATCAAAGTGCCGGTGCCACTTTGCGTGACATTGCCGGAGGTGGTGCCGAGATTGCCATTGAGCACCAAACTCCCGGCGCCGAGGCTGGTGAGGTTGTCCCCCGCCCCGCTGAAGTCGCCGCCCAGAGTCAAGGTGCCGCCAGTCAACGTGATTTGGCGGGAAGCACCCAAAGTGACCGCGCCAGAGCCCAGGTTCAAATTCTTGGTGCCGGTAAAGGAGAAGTCGCCGTTCAGTTGCAGAGGATTATTGGTGGAGACGGTGAGCGCGCCCGCGCTGGTATTATCGATGGTCCCACCATTGATGGTAAAAACTCCCGCCGTGGCGCCGACGGCGCTGGCATTATTGATATTGAGGGTGCCGGAATTAAGGGTGACGCCGCCCGTAAACGTGTTGGCGCCGCTCAAGGTGAGAAAGCCCGAACCATTCATGCTGACGTTGCCAGTGGTGGTGCCGATAATGCCGGCCAACACGAGCGAACCCGCACCGGTCATGGTGAGGTTGTCGCCGGCGCCGGTGATGGCGCCACCAATGGTTAATGAGTTGGCGGTGACGGTTACGGTGCGGCTGGCGTTCAAAACGACGGCGCCCGCGCCGAGGTTGAGGGAGTTGGTGCCGACAAAGGTGAAGTCACTGTTCCAGTTTTGCGCAGTACTGTTGCCATTCAGGATGGCGCCGTTCGTGGCATCGAGATTTCCGCCGGCGATGGTCAGGATGACCGCATTGTTGCCGAAGGCGCGGGAATTGTTGACGTCCAAAACGCCGCCGTTGAGGGCAACGGTGCCGGCGGTGTTCGTATTGGTGCCGTTCAACATCAGCGTACCCGCGTTGAGGGTCGTGCCGCCGGTGTAGTTGTTGGGGCCGTTGAGAATCAAGGTGCCCGCCCCGTTTTTAGTCAGGCTGAATCCGGCGCCCGCCACCCGTCCACCGATGGTGAGGATGTTGCCGTTGACGGTCACGGTGCGGCTGGCGTTCATGGTCACATTGCCGAGGCCGAGGTTGAGGGAGTTGGAACCAATAAAGGTGAAGTCGCCATTCCAGTTCTGGACGGTGGTGTTGCTGTTAACAATGGATCCGTTGGTGGCGTCGAGGTTGCCACCGGTGATGGTAAGGATAACCGCATTGGAACCGAAGGCTTGAGCGTTGTTGACGTCCAAGGTACCACCCGCGAGGGCGACGGTGCCGCCGGCGTTGGCATTGGTACCATTGAGCATCAAGTTGCCGGCGTTAATCGTCGTCCCACCGGTGTAAGTGTTCATGCCCGAAAGAATCCAGGTGCCCGCGCCGGTTTTGAGGAGGGCGGTCGGGCTCAGGCCATTGACAATCGCGCCGGAAAGATTGCCGATTCCCGCGGCGGAGCCGAGGAGCGTGAGGGTCTTGGCGCCGATGCCGGTGGCAGTGAAATCGCTGGTGAAGGAAAGATTACCCGTGCCCGATTCGTCGAGAATCGCGCCGCCGGTGCTGCCGTTCAAATTGACGACCCGGTTGGTGGTGGCATCGGCGCCGCCGGTATATTGCAAGGTGCCGGTACTGGTACCGCTGCCGATGGCGATGGTGCCACCAGAGACATTGGACGGCGCGCCAATCGCGCTCGGGGTGCCGTCGGCATTAAAAATTGAATTGATGGACAGGGTTCCGCTGGTAATGGACGTCGCCCCGGCATAAGTGTTGAGATTGGAAAGGGTCAATATGGCCGAACCGCTTTGCGCCAGGGTGCCCGAGCCGGAAACAACACCATTGAACGAACTGGACGATCCCTGCGCGAACACCAGGATCGCGTTATCCATGATATTCCCACCCAGTCCATTGGTGCTGCCGGTAAAAGTCACGGTGCCGCTGTTAACCGTGGTGTTACCACCATAGGTGCTGGCGCCGCCCAACGTGAGATTGCCGGTACCGCCATAAGTTACGTTGCCGGTGGTCGTGCCGATGATGCCACCCAGGGTGAGATTGCCCGGGCCGAGGATGGTGAGGTCATCGCCAGCGCCGCTGATATCGCCGCCGATAGTCAAGGCCCCGCCGCCGCTCGAATTAACCGTAATTTGACGGGCCGCGCTCAAAGTCACGGCGCCGGCACCCAAGTTCAGATCCTTGGTGCCGCCAAAAGTAAAATCGCTGTTTAATTGCAGAGGGTTATTGGCCATGAGGGTGACGGTGCCCGCGCTGGTGTTGTCAATGTTTCCGGCGTTGATGGTAAAGGTTCCAGCGGTGGCCCCGAGGGCGTTGGCGTTGTTGATATTGAGCGTGCCGGAATTCAGGGTCACGCCACCGGTAAAGGAATTAGCGCCACTGAGGGTCAAAAAGCCCGTGCCGTTCATATTTATATTACCGGTGGTTGTGCCGATAATTCCGGACAGTACCATATTTCCGGCGCCCAGCAGGGTGAGATTGAATCCGGCGCCGGTGATGCCGCCACCGATAGTCAACGTGTTGCCGCTGACGGTCACGGTGCGGCTGGAATTGAGGGACACGGCGCCCGTGCCGAGGTTGAGAGAATTCGAACCGATAAAGGTGAAGTCGCTGTTTAATTGGAGCGGATTATTGTTGGTGAGCGTAATCGCGCCGCCGCTGGTGTTGTCAATATTTCCGGCGTTGAGGGTGAAAACGCCGGCGGCGGCACCCAGGGCTTTGGCATTATTGATATACAATGTTCCGGCATTAAGGGTCACGCCGCCACTAAAGGTGTTCGTGCCGTTGAGAGAGAGCACCCCGGAACTATTCATGGTGACATTGCCACCCGTCGTGCCGATGACACCATTGAGGACGAGATTGCCCGCCCCGCCGATGGCGAGGTTGCGGTTCGCGCCCGTGATGCCGCCGCCGATGGTCAGGGTGCCGCCCGTGAGGGTCAAGATGCGGCTGGCACTAATCGTTACCGCACCCGCACCCAAATTCACGTCGTTGGTGCCGGTAAAAGTGAAGTCGCCATTCAGTTTGATGAGATTGTTGTTGGTGAGGGTGAGCAGGCCACCGCTGGCATTGTCCAGAGTTGTGCCGGGACCGGTGTTGGCGATGGTGAAGGCGCCGGTGCCCACGGCGGTGTTACTGTTGATAATCAGCAAACCAGAATTGAAGGTCAGGCCGCCGCTGTAGGTGTTCGGGCTGGAAAGTATCCACTCACCGGAGCCGGTTTTTACGACGGTGACGGTGCCGGAGCCGTCCGCGATGGCGCCGGTCAAATTTCCGATGCCGGAGGTGCCGCCTTGAAGGGTGAGGGTTTTTGCGCCTGAATTGGAGGCGGTGACGGAGCTCGTGAACGTGAGATTGCCGGCGCCGGATTCGTCCAGAATGGCGCCACCGGTGGTGCCCGCGAGGTTGATAACGCGGTTGGAGCTGGCGTCCGCCGCGCCGGTGTATTGGAGGGTGCCGGTATTGGCGGCGTTGCCGAGGTTGATGGTGCCATTGATTGAGTCAGCCGGAGCGCCGAGCGCGCTGGCGGTGCCGTTGGCGTTAAACAAGGAATTAACGGAAATTGTGCCGCTGTTGATGCTGGTGGGGCCGGTGTAGGCATTGAGATTGGAAAGGGTCAAAGTCGCCGTGCCATTTTGGGCCAAGGAGCCGGAGCCGGAAATAATTCCCGCAAACGCACTGGAAACGGCACCCTGGGAAAAAACCAGCGTGGCGTTGTTCACGAGGGGTCCGCCGAGGCCGGTCGTACTTCCCGTAAAGACCAAGGCACCGCCGTTGACGGTGGTCGTACCGCTGTAAGTGTTGGCGCCGCCAAGGGTCAGCGTTCCGGTGCCGTTCTGGGTCACGTTACCGGTGGTGGTGCCGATGATGCCGTTCAAGGTTAGATTTCCGGCGCCCGCCAAGGCAAGGCTGTCGCCCGCGCCCGTAATGCCGCCACCGAGGGTCAACGTGCCGCCGGCGACGGTAATCTGCGGGGAGAAATTCAAAGTTACCGCGCCGGTGCCGAGGTTCAAATCCCTCGTGCCGGTAAAAGAGAAGCTGCCATTGAATTGGAGGGGATTATTATTGGCGATGGTGATGGCGCCCGCGCTGGTATTGTCGAGCGTTCCGCCGGCGATGATGAAAGTACCGGCGGCAGCGCCAAGCGCCTTGGTATTGTTCAGATTAAGCGTGCCGGCGTTGAGTGTCACCCCACCCGCAAACGTGTTGGTGCCGCCGAGGGTGAGCGCGCCCGGCCCGTTCATGATCACGGCGCCGCCGCCGCCCGTCGAACTGATGACGCCGGAAGCCAGCGTGCCGCCCGAGCCGGAGAAATTGGCGGTAAAAGTTTCGAGATTTACGGCGCCGAGGGTGAGCTGCGGTCCAGAGCTCAGCCCGTTGTTGGTGATGTTCAACGTCGCGTTGAGCGCAATGGGGGCACTAAAAGTCACATTACCCAGGAAAGTCGAGGAGAGGGTCAAGCCCGGCGAGGTGCCACCGAAGATCAAGGTACGGGCGCCGGTGTTGCCGGAAAAGGAGTAGCTGATGGCATCGGTGGAATCGGTTATGGCGCTGTAAGTGGAATCGAAAATCAGCGCGTTCAGGGTAATGTTGCTGGTGAGCAAAACGCTTTGCGTCGTCGGGAGGCTTAATACGGAAAGCTGGACCAATTCAAATTCGGAGTTGAAATCCGCGGTGGCCGAGGTCGTGTTGGGAAAAGTGGCGGGAGACCAATTGGTGGAATTGCTCCAATTGACATTACCGGTGTTGGCGCCGACCCAATAAGTTTGCGCCAGTGCCCGTGGCGCCAAAGCGAAGCCCAGGATGACAAACAAAACCAACCCGACGAAAAAGCGAACCAGCGGTGAAAATCGCGCACGTCCATATCCGGCGCGAGGGCCGAGCAGGGAGAGCGGATGAAGCGCGCGCGAGGTCAACGGTGATTCGTTGGTGTTATACGGCATAGATTTTTGAATTAAAACTAAATGAAAAAGGGAAAAAAGGTTGGGCCAAAATCGGTTAAGATTAGGGTAACCTATTCATAAAATCGTGAGTTAAATTTAATTAAAACGTATCTTTCGACGTTAGCTAAGGCAATTGTTTTAATTAAGGTCAGCTAATCTTGCGCCAAATTGAAACACTTCCTTAATGTTTTGTAAGTATCTTATTAGCAGTATTTTCCAGTATATTTATTGGCGAACCATCCGCAGACAATCGACCGTAACTAGGGTATCTTACTTACGTCTTATAGGCTGTTCCACTGATTATATTCCCGACAAGCCAAACCGTTGATTTAAGCATTTTTGACATTTATGTGCTCGGCCAAGGCTCAAAGCAAAAATTAGGGTTAAACCCATAGTGGACCGGAATGCCAGATGAAACCGCCCTGATTCCGGGGTGGGTTCTTTTACCCCGATTCCGGGTCAAGGCCGGGCGCGACACAATGGAAAAGGCATCGCGGGGAGCCCACAGGCAAACGGGCGAGGCACACGAGAGATATTTACGGCAAGAATGAAACGACCCCAAGAAAAGGCGATCGTCCAATTTCGCAAGTGATAAAATGATAGTGGGCAATAAAACACGTCCCCCACCCTGCGGCGCGCCGGCCGACAGAGGCGGGAGACAGGATCAACAACGGAGACCGCCGCCAACTACTCGTGGTCTCAAACGTCGAGGTAACGGCCAGGTCGTCATTGCAAAGGGACCGGACACCGGTAAACGTGTCGTACCAATAATCGACGTCGTCCACGGTAACGGTTTCCCAATTATCGCCACCGAGCAAGACTTCGCCGTTCGATTCATCCGGGCCGCTGCCCTGGAGATTTCCATCATCGGGGGCGTCCGGGTCCCCGAAACCCGGGTGCTCACCATCCGGGCCACCCCAAGTACCCGTACCGCCGCGCTTGCACCCACCGATTCGCCGGCCTTTAATTCCCTATTCCGATTGCGGTTGGCGCAGATCGAGCGTCCAGGGAAAATCCGGCTGCACTTCGACCGGGGGAACAACCTCAATTTTCCCCACGGTGTGGCCGAAGGGAAAAAAGCGGGCGAGGCGGCGGGCCTCCGCTTCGTAGGCGTTGACCGGGAAACTGGTGTAGTTACGGCCGCTGGGGTGCGCGACGTGGTAAGTGCAACCGCCGACAGCGTGGTTATTCCACGTGTCAATGAGGTCGAACACGAGTGGGGCGTCCGACGGGATGGTCGGGTGGAGACATTCAGGGGGCTGCCAGGCCCGGTAGCGAACGCCGGCAACGAATTCGCCGACGGTGCCAGTATTGTGCAAGGGCAGGCGGCGACCGTTACAGGCGATCACGTAGCGGTCGGGATTCAGGCCGCGAGCACGGACTTGCAGGCGTTCCAGGGAGCTGTCCACAAACCGGACGGTACTACCGGCCATACCTGATTCACCCATGACGTGCCAGGGCTCGAGGGCGTGGCGCAATTCGATTTCGACGTCGCGATAATGGGTCTGGCCGCAGAAGGGAAATTTGAATTCATGGTGGGGCGCAAACCAGGCATCCTCAAAAGGCAGGTTGCAGGCGCGGAGCTCGGCGAGCACATCGCCGAAATCCTGCTGGATATAGTGCGGGAGCATCCACCGGTCATGAAGCTCGGTACCCCAACGGGTGAGGCGGGCAGGCACATAAGGTTCATCGGCAAAGCGCGCAATCAAGCCGCGGAGAAGCAACTGCTGAGCGAGGCTCATGCGGGCGTGCGGCGGCATTTCAAAAGCGCGCAATTCCAACAGGCCGAGGCGGCCGGTGGAACTTTCCGGACTGTAAAGTTTATCAATGCAGAATTCGGCGCGGTGGGTGTTGCCGGTGACGTCAACGAGGAGGTTGCGCAAGAGGCGGTCCACGAGCCAGAGCGGGCCGCCTTTGGCCTCGCGAAGTTTGGCGAAGGCGATTTCCAATTCGTAAACGGAATCGTTGCGGGCCTCGTCCACGCGCGGGGCCTGGCTGGTGGGGCCGATAAAGAGGCCGGAGAACAGATAGGAGAGGGAGGGGTGCTGGTGCCAATAGGCAATGAGGCTGGCGAGGATATCGGGACGACGCAGGATGGGGCTGTCGGCGGGGGTGGCGCCCCCGATGACGATGTGGTTGCCGCCGCCGGTGCCGGTGTGGCGGCCGTCGATCATGAATTTCTCGGTACCGAGGCGGGTATAATGGGCGTCCTCGTAGAGGCCGGTGGTGATTTTCACCAAGTCGTTCCAATTGCCGGCGGGCTGCACGTTGACCTCAATGACGCCGGGGTCCGGAGTGACGCGCAAGACATTCAGGCGGTAATCCGAGGGCGGCGGGTAGCCCTCGATGAGCACGGGGGTGTCAAGGGCGGCAGCAGTAGCCTCGACGCGCGCGACGAGTTCGACATAGTCCTCGGTGGTGGGGAGCGGCGGCAAGAAGACAAAAATTTTGCCGTCACGCGGTTCGACGCACAGGGCGGTGCGCACGATGCCTTTGGCGGATTGCTGCGCGGCGGGGGGAGTAACGGCATCACGCAAGGATTCACCCAGGGGAAGCGGTTGCGCGCGCAATCTTTGCGCGCCGCCCTCCCCGCCCGCGGTGCGGGCGGCGCCCGGGACGCTGAGTTGCAACAACAATTGCTCGCGCGTGGGCAGGGGCGGCAATTCCATCAAGGGGTCGGGATGGACGACGTGATACAAATCGCCCGCGGCGGACCAGGGGGTGGAATCGGAAGGGAGGCGGAAGCCGATGGGAAAGTCACCGGGAGTGAGGAAGCAATGTTCCTGGCGGAGGAACCAGGGCCCACTGGACCAGTACTGCCCCAGCCCGCCGGTGCGGCGCTGCAACGGCAGAACATAGCCTTTGACGGTGCCGAGGCCTTCCTCGAAGATTTTGGCGAGACGCTTGCGGTCCTCAACATTGGACAATTTACTTTTCAGCGGGTCGACGTTGCCGGGAAGTTTGCGCTCCTTCCAGAGGTAGTACCAGATGTCCTCGTACGCTGGCATAAGGTGCTGGGCGTTGACGCCGAGGCGGGTGGCCAATGCTTTGGCAAAGCGGTCAGCGCGAGCGAGGTCGAAGCCGTAATTTTTCTGCACTTCGGCCGTGAGGACGGGATTTTCCCAAAAAGGCACGCCGTCTTTGCGCCAGTAACAGGAATAGGCCCAGCGCGGGAGAGATTCGCCCGGATACCATTTGCCGAGGCCCCAGTGGAGAAGGCCGCCACGGGCAAAGCGGTCGTGCAGACGGCGAATAAGCGTGGCCGAGAGATCGCGCTTGGCGGGGCCGACGGCGGTGGTGTTCCACTCCGGGCCGTCCATGTCATCAATGGAAATGAAGGTGGGCTCGCCGCCCATGGTGAGGCGCAAATCATGTTTTTGGAAAATGTCATCAATGCCGTGGCCCATGGCCTCAATGGCGTTCCATTGTTCTTCCGAGTAGGGTTTGGTAACGCGAGGGGATTCATGGATGCGGTGGATTTCCATGCCGAAGTCGAATTCGGTTTTGCATTCGGACAATCCGCCGGAGATGGGCGCGGCACTGCTCGGCGCGGGAGTGGCGGCGAGAGGGATGTGGCCTTCGCCGGCCAGCAGGCCGGAAGTGGGATCGAAGCCAATCCAGCCGGCACCGGGAAGAAAGACTTCGGTCCAGGCGTGCAAATCAGTGAAATCAACTTCGGTGCCCGAGGGACCGTCGAGCGATTTCACGTCGGGTTTAAGCTGAATTAAATACCCGGAGACGAAGCGCGCAGCCAAGCCGAGACGGCGCAAGATTTGGACCAACAGCCAGGCGGAGTCGCGGCACGAGCCTTTGCCCAAGGTCAAAGTTTCTTCCGGAGTCTGGACGCCGGGCTCGAGGCGGATGACGTAATCCACGACCTGGCGCAACCCCTGATTGAGTTCCACCAGGAAGGTAACCGTGTTTTTCTTTTTGCGATCCACCCGGGCAACAAAATCGCGCAATTTGGGTCCGTCGGCGGTGGGCGGGAGGTAGGGAGCGAGGTCGTGCTTCAAATCTGCATCATATTCGAAGGGGTAATTGTCTGCATAAGGTTCGACAAAGAAGTCGAAGGGGTTGTGGACAGCCATTTCGGCCACGAGGTCGACCTCGACCTTGAATTCACGAACGGGCTCGGGAAAGACGACGCGGGCCAGGTAATTACCGTGGGGGTCCTGCTGCCAGTTGAGGAAATGGTTGGCGGGCTCGACCTTGAGGGCATAGCTGAGGATGGAGGTGCGCGCATGGGGGGCGGGCCTTAAGCGGATGATCTGCGGGCCCATGACAACCGGGCGGTCATAGCGGTAGTGGGTGCGGTGGGTAAGGGCGGCGTGGATGGCCATGGGTACAGAGGAGAAGGGGGCCGTTGGCGGCGAACTGCCTAGCCAGACCGAATTTCCCCAAAAAGTCGAGTAACGACGACAACCGCTTAGCAAGTTTTAGTCCAAACCCGGCCAATTAGGGGGGGGCGGGTTGGAAAATACATTTTGAATTTGGCCTTTAGTGTGCTATGAAGGGTTGTGTGGGAGCTTGGCCCCGGGTTTTCACACACCAACATGCCTACTAAAACTTCCAATACCAAACCGGCGGCCCCCATCAAAGGCGCTGCCAAAACCACCCGCGGAATCGTGGCTGCGCCTGCGAAGAAGTCCTCAACCAAGCCGGCGACCAAGCCCGTCACCAAGCCGGCGGCGAAGGCCATCGGCAAGAAAACGGTCATTATCGCCAGAATTGACGTGGGTTGGGGCAACAGCATCTACCTGCGCGGCGTGGGCGGCGGCCTCAGCTGGGACGTCGGCGTACTGATGGACAATTTGAAAAAGGACGAATGGACGTGGTCGTGCCCGGCTGGCGATGGACCGATTACCTATAAATTCGTGCGCAACGACGCGCATTGGGCGCTGGGGCCGGATCATATTGCGACACCCGGGGAAACGGCGATTAGCGTGCCGCAGTTTCCAGCGTGGTGAATGGTGGGGAAGGCCGGAGCTAGAAGGTGAAAGGCGGAAAACAAAGATTCTGCAAGGGGATGGGTATGGGACTTATGGGGAAAATGGGATGGGAAGAATTCGAGGCAACAGTTTTCCTGAAAGAACTTAGTGGTCGTCGGTGATTTCCATCATTTGGCGTTTTAGTTCGCGGACGGCTTGTTCGCCGTCGGCGCCGAGGCTGGCGTAGCCGGGGAGGAGGCGGACGTTGATTTCCACGGTGGAAAATGGACGGGGAAGATAAAACCGGTCCCAGCTGTGGAGGCGCCAGGCGGAATGGAATTTGGCGGAATACATGATGACGGGGGCGTGGGAGAGGCGGGCGACGAGGACGACCCCGGGCTTCAGGTCGTAACACGGGCCGCGGGGTCCGTCGGGGGTGATGCCGACGTCGGCGCCTTCCTGACGGGCGGCGAGCATTTCGCGGAGGGCCTGCATGCCGCGCCAGCTGCTGGAGCCGCGGACGCAGTTAATTTTGACGAGTTTGAAAAACGCCGCGAGCCAGGCGCCGTCCTTGCTGGCGCTAATGAGGGCAACCATTTTCCGGTGCTTCCGATATCGCCGTTGCACCTCGGGTACAATGAAGAGGCGATTGTGCCAGACGGCCAGGATGACGGGTTTTTCATCGTAAGCCAGCAATGTCTGTTCGTGCTCGGTGATTTCGAAACGGAGGGTGGCTGACCAGGCCCGGGCCAGCCAAGAAACGGGAAGGAGCAACAGATAGCGCCACCAGCTCACTTCGTTGACGCGCCGCGTGGGCGGGGTTTCGTCAGCGGGGTCCGGCGCGGGGGCATCGGGCTCGGAGAGGGAAGAATCGGGCTGGTCGCTCATGTTTGTACCATACGTATAGGAAAAAGCGGGCGCAGCAAGTCTGCGCCCCTATTTTTCACGAAAAATTTTGATGAAGTTTTATTCCCGTGGAGGCTTGCGGTGGTGGGGCGATCTGCTAGGGATAGACCCCAGATTTCACGCCAAGCGTCGCCGGGAGGCCCGCCCCACCCTGATGATAACTGAATGCCCGCATCTGCCGTCGGCGCCGGAACGCATGGACTGGCGGGAACTGCGCCGGCATGGCGAGGGGCGCGGTGCGGAGTTCTATCTCAGTGCGTTGACGTATGGGCAACATTTGTGGCGGCGTGGGCTGGCGGCACGGGCGCTGCTGGCGGTAGACCGGGCGTTGTTGGCGGACGTTCGGGCGGGCGATGCGGTACTCGCGCAATGGCCCCTGCCCTATTTCGCGCTGCGCTGGATCATGACGCAGGCCAGCGCATCAGCGTTGGTGGGGAACCCGCGAGTGCATTACCAGCACCTGGCGGGGCGCATGAAGGGGCCGCGCGTTGCGCAGCGCCAGACGCGGGCGTGGGCGGCATGGTGGCTGGCGCGACTGGCGCAGCCCGAATGGCCGGGGGATGCCAAACATCCGGTGTCCGAGCCGTCGGCCATGAAAATCACCCTTGAACTCAAGCGGCACGGACTGCCCGGGGAGGTGGGCGTTTGGTTGGGCGCCTGCGTGGACCAGATTAATGCGCCCACCCCGCGGTTCGGGCCAAATCTCAATTAAGGCTCCCGGCGATTATCCGATTTTAAGAATCAAGCGTTGCAAACATGAGCGAAACAAATTTACCGCCGCCGGACTCCGGTGCCACGATCCGGTGGCATGGAGTATTTGCGTCGCCGGATTGGGAAGCCCGGTATCGGGGTGGGCAAATGGCGGAAGACGTGCGGCGCGTCCGGCTGGTGATGGGGGTAGTGGCGTCGGGCTTCCTGGTATATATTTGGAACGACTACCATTTTTCCGGGCCGGGTGAAGATTTTGACAAATTGCTGGCATTTCGGCTCGGGGTGATTCTGCTTTCACTTCTATCCGTGGTGAAGCTGCGCCAGAATGTGACCCTGCGGGCGTTCAATCTGACGATCATGATTTGGTCGTTGTTCAGTTCGCTGGCGCTGCTCTATGTGGATTCCACGCGGCCGGAGGAATACGCGGGCCATACGGTCGCGGACGTGATGATGGTCCTGCTGACCTACCTGGCGCTGCCGCTGCCGCTGGTTTGGCAGGTGACGTCGGCCGGTTTCTTCAGTGGCGCCATATTGGTACTGGGCCTGTGGCTCAAGCCGTGGCCGGACGAACCGACCGCCCTGGCCGCGCTGACGTCGCTGCTCACGTCCAATATTCTGGGGGCGGGAATTTCGTCCGAGCTGCAACTCTGGCGCCGGCGGCAATTTGTGACGCTGTGTCGCGAGCGGGAGTTGAGCACGAATCTGGAGAAGGCGCTCCATGAGGTGAAATCCCTGCGCGGCATCCTGCCGATTTGCATGCACTGCAAAAAGATTCGCGACGACACGGGTTACTGGCAGCAAGTGGAGCAATACGTCACGGAGAACACGGACGCGCAATTCAGCCACAGCCTGTGCCCGGACTGCATGCAGAGTGAATACCCGGGGGTGGACTGGGAGGCGCTGCGGCGGAAGCGGGAGGAGAAGAGCCGATCCAAAGAATATTAATTACCTTTGGCGCCGGCCGTGGGGAGGGGGTCAATGGACACCTTGCGAATTTCAAGGCCGGCACCTTCGCTTTGGAGGCCGATCCAACCGGAGGCGAGGTTGACGCCGGTGATTTTATTGCCTTGCTGGTCGTTGACGAAAATGGTGACGGTGTCGCCGGCGCAAACGACGGCATAGGTGTTCCATTCGCCGACGGCTTTTTCCTGGTCGGGGCCGGGGCGGGCGATGCCATTTTTGCCGTTGCCGATGATTTTTTCCGGGGGAAGGGATTTCAGCTCCGCGCAGGTGGCGCCGTTCCAGAACCAAAAATCGCCCTGATTTTTATTCATGCCCTGGCACTCCACGCATTTGGGCCAGGGGTTCATCATTTCGGGCGCCGTCATGTGGACCATGACGCCGGTATTGCCGGCCTTGCCCGGGGGGAAGCGCCATTCCACGGTGACTTTGTAATCCTTGTAAGCCTGAACCGTGCGGATATAGCCGTTGGGTTTGCCGAGGCATTTGATGAGGCCGTCGGCGACGGTCCAGTCCGCAAGAGCAGGAGCCTGGGGGCCGGTGCCGACTCTCATGTTAAATTCCCAGCCGGTAAAGTCCTTGCCGTTGAAGAGTTCGACATGTTTGTCGGGCGTGATGGCGGCCAGCGGCGCAGCGGAATCGGTGAGGGAAACGTTGGTGATTTTATCGGGCGCGGCGGGGGTCCAATGAATGGTGGCATTGGCGGCGGCAGGATTCCGGGCGGCGGTGCTGCGGGCAGACGATGCGGCGGGCGCGGTCGTGGCCGGGGCAGTCGCGGAGGGCGCGGCAAGCGTGACCGAGGCGCTGGCGGAGATTGGGGCGAAAGCTGGGGTGGAACTGCCGGCGGGGGCGACTGGCTGGTCGGCGGCCGAGGCCGGCAAAGCGAAACTGAGGGTAAGAATGACCGGGGCGAGGAGCTTCTTGAGATTCATGGGGGGTAAGGTGATTTGCCGGCAAGAATCGAATCCGATCCAATCTTGGTTAGGATAGAAACGCCACGTTTCTGTGGATTGGACGAACTCTAGTAGCCCATCCGCGCCATTTCATCCTGCAAGGCGATCTGGAACTCCTGAATATCGGCGGGCTTGGGCTGGTAGCCTTTGACTTTGGGGATCAAGCCAAGGCGGCCGGTTTGGTCCATGTACCATTCGGCAGATTGACCGTCGCTGAAGGTCACGCTGCCGCTGAGGGCGGCGCCGGGACGGACAATTTT
>Ga0206896_1085_pt1 | contig 21005 bp, 16 predicted proteins | sample Alteio_BWOrgHeat_52_FD_152969 | JGI IMG/M metagenome (GOLD analysis project Ga0206896, IMG submission 152969) | Enriched cells from forest soil in Barre Woods Harvard Forest LTER site, Petersham, Massachusetts, United States -... | ecosystem: Environmental > Terrestrial > Soil > Temperate forest >... | reverse complement strand
TCGACCACCGGCCACTCGGCTCTGGCGGTTCCGGTGACTTTCAGCCGCTCAAGAACCTCTTTGATTTTGCGGGGACCGCTGGAGTAACGGAGGGTGACACGGTCTCCGGGACGCCAGTTGCGGATGACTGCATGCCCTTGCTCGGTGGGAGACTGGGCGCGAAAACGCAAGCCGAAAGCGGCCGCTTCGCCGGGTACGGGAAGCTGAACTTCCTCGGATTTAGGGGATTGGGCAAGGTCGCCGGGCGAGAGGCGCAGTTCGCGAGGAGTGCGCTCGGCGGTGAGCGGACCTGGGAGAGCGAGTTTCTGGCCGGCGCGGCCCTGGATTGTCAGCTGACGCAGGCTTTCGGTGGCGTCGAAACCCAGGGAGACACCGAGCGTTTCTGTTGCATGACGGAGCAGGCGTCGTTGCATGGCGACGGGCAATGCCGCGAGGCGTACTACATCGATGGCCAGCGTAGTTTGGTCGGAGCTGGCGCGACCGCCGCCGCGAACCGGGCGACCGGTGAGGAGAAGCTGCGGGGCGAGACGGGCGATCTCCGATTGCCACCAGGACTCTTCGTCACGTGCCAACTCGGCCATGTTTGCCAGATGTTCGCGCAGACGTGGGTTCCATTGGGTCAGTTCGGGAAGCAGCTGGAGGCGAATGCGGTTGCGTGTGTAGGCTGGGTCACGGTTGGATGCGTCTTCGCACCAGGATTGGCCGAGGGCTGTGAGCCAGGCCTCGATTTGAGGCCGGGTGGCGTTGAGAAGCGGGCGGAGGATGCGACCTTCGGGAAAGGTCACGAAGGGGTGAATGCCGGAGAGACCCTCGGTCCAGGCACCGCGAAGGAATTTTCCGAGGACGGTTTCGGCCTGATCGTCCAGGGTATGGGCGGTGGCTACGGCATCGACCTGGCCAGCGGCCATGAGTTCGCGGAACCAGGCGTAGCGCAGACGGCGGGCGGCTTCTTCGATGGACTCGTGATGCTTCTCGGCTTCGGCGGCAGTGTCGACCTGGTGGGTGTGGAAAGGGAGGCCGAGAGAATTGGCCAGTTCTGCGGAAAACCGCTGGTCGCAGGTAGCTTCTGAATCGGCCGCTGTGCCGCGCAGACCGTGATGAAGGTGGGCGGCGTGGAGGACCAGTCCCAACTCGGCGGCACGATCGGCGATGACGCGGGTGAGGGCGACAGAGTCCGCACCGCCGGACAAGCCTACGGCCAGACGAAGGCCCGGCTTAAGGAGCGACGTGTCGAGAACCGGGGTGAGGGCCGGGGTAGCTGGGGTCACGGTTCGATGGTAAACCGTTTCCCGACCGCCGAAGACCTGGCGTTGGAGGTCTCGCGATGTATACTCCACTGGTTATGCAGGTATTTGCGATACTTCCGGCGGCTGGACTGGGTACTCGGATGGCCGCGGCGCTACCCAAACAATTTCTGGAATTGAATGGATTGCCTATTCTCATCCATTCGCTGCGGGCCTTTGCGGCTGTGCCCAGGGTAACGGCGATCTACGTTGCGGTACGCCGCAATGAGGTTGAACGGGTTCGGGCGCAGGTGGCGGAACATGCGGACAAGTATGGCTTCGCGGGCCGGGTGCATGTGGTGGAGGGCGGCGACAATCGGCAGGAGTCGGTGGTGAATGCTCTGGCCGCCATACAGGACAAAGAGGGCGCAGAGGACGATATTGTGCTGGTGCATGACGCTGTGCGTCCGCTGATTGATACGGCGACCATCGAGAGAACGATCGATGCCGTCGTCGAGCACGGTGCGGCTATTGTTGGCCTGCCAGCCATCGATACGGTGAAGCAGGTGGAGCGCACGGCGCACGGAGCGCTGGTGACTTCGACCATTCCGCGGGAGTTTGTGGTGCTGGCCCAGACGCCGCAGGGCTTTCGCTGTGGATTGCTGCGACGAGCATTTGCCGAGGCTACGGAGGATGGTTTTGTGGGCACCGATGAGGCCAGCGTGGTGGAACGCGCGGGACATCCGGTCGCGGTGGTTGCCGGCTCTCAGGTTAATCTGAAGATCACACAACCTGGTGACCTGGCTCTGGCGGAATTCTATTTGCGGCAGCGGGGTTAGCTGGGCAATACTTCTGCAACACGACGGGCTAGAGAATGGATACACGCATAGGGTTTGGCTGGGATTCGCATGCTTTCGTGCCGGGGGTTCCGCTGCGCATTGGCGGAATGACCCTGGAACATGACTCAGGGTTGGCTGGGCATTCGGATGGAGACGTGCTGCTGCACGCGATTACAGACGCGTTGCTGGGAGCAGTGGCGGCGGGCGATATTGGCAGCTTCTTTCCACCGGGCGATCCTCGCTGGAAGAATGCGGATTCGGCGATATTTCTGAACCTCGCCCTTGAAGAGATTCAACACGCGGGCTACGGCATTGTGAATGTGGACACGACGCTGGTGCTGGCGGCTCCGAAGATTTCGCCGATCGCCGGAGAGATGCGCGGGCATGTCGCTGAACTGCTGAATGTCGATCTGGATCAGGTAAGCATCAAAGCCAAAACTCCTGAAGGCCTCGGCCTCGATCATGTGGCGCAGGCTCATGCTGTGGTGTTGCTGGAGCGGGTGCGCGATCCTGAGGATCTGAGGAGTATGTCCGCGGTCATTCAGAGCCAGCGGGAACTTGAGGATGTTGTCGAGGATCTGCTGACCCAGGTGCATGGTGTGCCGAAGCGCCGGGAGATTGTGCCGGCTTTCGATACGGAAGACATTACTTAGAAACAGGGACTAGAGACTAGGGACTAGGGACTAGGGAAGAGACGGGGGGACATGAGGATTCGTGTATTCACGCTTGCCGTGCTGCTCTGCCTGCTCTTCCCTGCCCTCTATGGTCAGGACTGGCGGACGCCGGCTGAGATTGCTGAGTATCGCACTACGCCGGACTATGCGGAGACGCTGAGGTATCTCGATCGTGTTGTGGCGGCAGCGCCGGGGCTGGTGAAGATTGAGGACTTTGGCAAGACTGGCGAAGGGCGCGATCTGAAGATTGTGATTGCTTCGAAGGATGGGGTTTTCGATCCGGAGAAGATTCATGCTTCGGGGCGGGTGATTCTGCTGGTACAGAATGCGATCCATGCCGGGGAGATGGATGGCAAGGATGCTTGTCTTGCTTTGCTGCGTGACATTGTTGTTACCAAGTCCAAAGAGGCGCTGCTGGATCGCGCGGTCTTTGTATTTATCCCGGTGTATAACATCGATGGGCACGAGCGGCGTTCGCCGTATAACAGGATCAATCAGAATGGACCCGAAGTTATGGGATGGCGCGGCAACGGGACCAATCTTAATCTCAACCGTGATTACATGAAGGCGGACACGCCGGAGGCGCGAGCTTTTCTGAAGTTATTTCATCGCTGGCTGCCGGATTTCTTCGTTGATGATCATGTTACGGATGGCGCGGATTTTCAGTACGATGTGACCTATACGATTGATGCCGGGCCGGATGTTTCGCCGGGGCTGGTAAAGTGGATTCGTGAGTTTGTAACTCCGGAGTTAGAGCGACAGGTGAATGCGGCGGGACATGTCGCTTCGCCTACTTATATCACGCTGAAGGACGATACGGACCCGGCGCAGGGGTTGGGGTTCAATGACGATCCGCCGAGGTTTTCTACGGGGCAGATGATTCTTGAGAATCGGCCGGGGATGCTTGTTGAGTTGCACATGCTGAAGGATTACAAGGCGCGGGTTACGGGTAACTATGAGTTACTGCGGGCGCTGCTGGAAGTGATGAATCGCGATGCGACGAAGCTGATTGCTTTGAATCGCGCGGCGGATGCGGAGGCGGAGAAGCTTGGGGCGCATCCGCTGGATAACTCGAAGTTTCCTTTGAAGCTGGAGTGGAATGGGGATACGACTCCGTTTCTGTTTCGTGGATATAAGTACACCCGCGAGCTAAGCGCCGTTTCAGGGTCCATGTGGGTAAGTTATTCGCATGAGCCGTGGAATGCTACGCTGCCGCTGGCTACGGGAGTGAAGATAGCTCTCGCGACGACTCCTCCGGCAGCTTATATTATCCCTCCCCAATGGGTGCATGTGCTTCATGTGCTGGAGTTCCATGATGTCGCGATGCAGCACACGACTTCGGCGTGGACTGGCAATGTAGAGCGCTATCATTGCACGGGGATGGAGTGGCAAGGACCGCCGTTCGAGGGGCGGCATCCTATCTTTGCTGGTGAGGGTGCGGGCGCGGAGCCGGGGGAATTTGGGCACTGCTCTTTGATTACGGAGACGGCGACTTATCCGGCGGGGTCGGTGGTGGTGCGGCTGAATCAGAGGTTGTCTAAAGTTGCGATTCAGTGGCTGGAACCCGAGGCGCCGGATTCGGCGACGCGCTGGGGATTCTTCGACTCCATCTTTGAGCAGAGGGAGTATGGCGAGGGCTACGTGATGGAAAAGGTGGCCCGCGAGATGATGCAGAAAGATCCAGCGCTCAAGAGTGAGTTTGAAAAGCGGGTGATGAACGATCCGGTGTTTGCGGCGAATCCGCAGGCGCGGCTGGAGTTCTTTTACGAGCGGTCGCCCTGGTATCTGGAGAATCGCGTTGGGCTTTATCCGGTGGGGAGACTGCTTGCGCTGGATGGGTTGCCGGTGGAGTAGCTCGTTACAGTCGCGCCACCACATTGTGGAAGGTATGTTCATCGGCGTTCTCCTGCTAACATCAGGGGTTGGCCTTTATGACAGAATTGAACTCTTCCATTCCTTCTAATCTCGTCCCTGACTCCGCTCCCATTCGCGTCCGCATTGCTCCTTCACCGACGGGTGACCCGCATGTAGGCACGGCTTACATCGGGCTGATCAACTACATCTATGCGCGGCAGCGTGGAGGCAAGTTTGTGCTGCGCATTGAAGACACGGATCGCACGCGGTTTGTGGCGACGAGCGAGCAGATGATCTTCGACGCTCTGCATTGGCTTGGTCTGAACTGGGACGAAGGGCCGGATGTCGGTGGCCCTTATGGGCCGTATCGGCAGTCGGAGCGGACGGAGATTTATCGCGAGCATGCTGAGATGCTGCTGGCGAATGGCACGGCTTATCGGTGTTTCTGCACGGCTGAGGAGCTTGAGGCTTCGCGGAAACAGCAGATGGCGGCCAAGCTGCCACCGCGATACGCAGGGACTTGCAGGTCGCTTTCGGCTGAACAGATTGACGCGAATCTGAAGGCGGAGAAATCGTTCGTCATTCGGATGAAGGTGCCGAGTGAGGGTTCGACTACTTTTACCGACGAACTGCGCGGGGCAATCACTTTCGATCACTTCAATGTGGATGACCAGGTGTTGATGAAGTCGGATGGGTATCCGACGTATCACCTGGCCAATGTGGTGGACGACTACCTGATGCGCATCACGGACGTGATTCGCGCTGAGGAGTGGATTTCTTCGACGCCCAAGCATGTGCTGCTGTATCAGGCGTTCGGGTGGGCTGTACCGCGGTTCTGGCATATGCCGCTGCTGCGCAATCTGGACAAGTCGAAGATCTCGAAACGGAAGAATCCTGTGTCGCTGGTGTATTACCGGCAGGCGGGCTTTTTGCCCGAAGCGGTGCTTAACTTTCTGGGGCTGATGGGCGGGGGGATGCCGGCGGAGATCAACAACGGGACTGAGAAGTTCACTCTTGGGGAGATGGTCGAGCACTTCAATGTGAAGAACATTCGTCCTGCGGGCCCGGTCTTTGATTTGACCAAGCTGCGATGGCTGAATGGCGAATATCTGCGTGGGCTGACGCCTGCGGAGTTCTACGCGGCGCTGCGTTCGACGGTGCTTTCGGATGAGTATCTGAGTGAAATTGCTGCGTTGGTGCAGAAGCGCATTGAGACGCTGGGGCAGTTTGGGGATCTGACGCAATTTTTCTTCTCGGACAATGTGATGCCTGCGGCGGACGTGTTCGTGCCTAAGAAGCGCACGCTGGAGGAGACGCTGGCCTTTGCGGCTGAGCAACTGGCGCTGCTTGAGGCGACCGACTGGAAGACTGATGCGCTCGAGGTCGCGCTCAAGAAGCTGGGCGAGGAGAAGGAGTGGCAGGTGAAGGATAACTTCATGTTGCTGCGGGCAATTATCACCGGTAGTACGATGAGTCCGCCGCTGATGGAGAGCATGGTGATCTTCGGCAAGGCGCGGACGCTGGATCGGGTGCGGCGATTTTTGGAAATGCAGAAGAAGTAGTTCGCGGCGCAGGGATTTGTGGGGTTCGATGGGGGAGGACAAATGCAGGTCCTTCGCTTTGCTCAGGATGACAGCATTTTCCTGATTTGAGGAAGGACAAATGCGGGTCCTTCGCTTTGCTCAGGATGACGGCTTTTTCTTGACTTGAAGAAGGACAAATGTGGGTCCTTCGCTTTGCTCAGGATGACGGCTTTTTCTTGACTTGAAGAAGGACAAATGCAAGTCCTTCGCTTTGCTCAGGATGACGGCATTTTCTTGATTTGAGGAAGGACAAATGCAGGTCCTTCGCTGCGCTCAAGACGATAATTGATTAGGGGATAGCTTTCCTGAACGGACTCTCTACTTCTTCAGCAGGCCTTCACGGTCGATCTGGTTGCCGTCGATAAAGAGGGTGTTGATGTGGCGGACGTTCCAGATGTTGATTGTGGGGTCGTCGTCGAGGACGAGGATGTCGGCGCGGCGGCCGACCGCGATCTGGCCCAGTTCATGCCACTTGAATTGCTCAGCGTAGTTGTTGGTGGCGGCGGCGAGGGCTTCTCGCGGGGAGAGTCCAATGCGCACCAGCATTTCAAGCTCGGTGTGCATTGAAATTCCGGGCATGGTGCCCATGGCTGGGGCTCCGCTGGCGGCGAGGTAGTGAGGATAGGCCTCGTAGATTGTGCGATTGATAGCCCAGAGACGATCGGCCTGTTGATCCGCTTTTTTGCGGGCGCCGTCTTCGAGCCACTTTTGATAGTAGTTGGGCGTGCGGCGGGTCCAGGCGGGTATCGGGTAGACAGTTTCTCCGGTCTTCATGTCGGGGGGCGAATTCAAGTTCTTGGGATCGAGAAACTGTGCCGCGGGCTCGAGCCAGAGATTGCGGTGGCCGGGCAGGCGCAGGTAATAGATGCTGAAGGTGGGCATCAGCGCGGTGCGATGAGCGGCGAGAAACTTCGCGTAATCGCGCAGGCGGTAATCGGTGGGCGGCAGGCGTTCGGAGTAACCGTAGGCGGTGCGGCTGGCTGAGCCTTCGGGGTCGTCCATCAGGGGCTGCTGCAGTTCGTCGGGGACTACGCCGAGTTCATATCGGCCCATGTGCAGAAGAACGTCAACGCCTGCCTGAACGCCGACCCTGTACGGAGTGGAGACGAATTCACCGTAGGTTACGAGGCCCATCTGGTGCGCGCGTTCAATGATCCATTGCGTGTTGGCGGCGGTGAGATTGTGCCCAAGCCAGAGAACTTTGGTTCCAAGTTTAGCGGTATCGACCAGCTGGCGCGCTGTGTCTTCGGGGGCTAGTTCGACGGAGCGGCCCGGAGGGGTCTTGGGGTCAGCCAGCTTCTTTGACCAGTCTGGATGGTTGATCAACAGGCTCCAGTCGTCGGTGGAGCCGATGCTGTCGAGCATGTAGATGTGAGGGCCGGGGTTGGCGTGCTGGTCGACCCTGCCTCGAATCTCATCGCTGCTGGCGACAACGGTAGTGACTCCCATGTAGAGATCGGCTTTGGCCTGGCCCTGACTGTTCATGCCGGCAAAGCCGTCGATGAGGCCGGGGACGAGATACTTGCCTGTGCAGTCGATGACTTTGGAGCCTTTGGGAATGGGAAGGGTGGCTCGCGGACCGATGGCGGTGATGCGGCCTTCGCGAATGTAGATCACTGCGTCGTGGAGGTCGTTGGCGGAGTGTCCCCAGTCGGTGACGTCGATCACGGTTCCACCAGCGAGCACGAGCGGCGGCGGGACCGGAGCGGGCTTGGGAAGCTGGGGTTGTCCAGATAGCCGGATGGGCAGCTGAATAGAAGCCGAGGCGAGTGCGACGACGGCGATGCCGAGATGCAACAGATTTGGGCGCCCGGAAAACGGCCTTCGCGGCATAATGCGTGGCGATCTTCGTGGAGATCCTGGCGGCAGAACTGGCATCGTGAGGGCGTTCCTCATATTGTCGCACGGCAAGCGCATCCCCACGGCTGCTGGTCCAAATGGCCCATAGCGGCGTGAACAGGGCGACGAAGTTGTGCGTGTTCCCTTGAGACTGATCGCCATCCCCGAAGGCGAATGGAGCGATTATCGCCGCAAAGTCTGCGCTGGTCTCGCAAAATAAATGATGTCACATTAAGCGGGCTCAGATGGCGACTCGCGTTCGGTGCCGGATTCCGACGAGCCACGGCTGAAGCTGGGTCCATGCGGCCTCGGCGGTGATGCCGTAGCGGACGCGCAACTGATCCACCTTGCCGTGCTCGATGAACTGGTCTGGCCAGCCGATGCGGACGACCGGAATGTTTAATCCGAGCTGGCTCAGCGCCTCAAGGACGGCGGAGCCGAAGCCGCCAGATTTTACGTGATCTTCAAAAGTGACAAAGGCAGCGGAGCGGCGGGCGTAGTGCTCGATGACTTCAAGGTCGAGTGGCTTGACGAATCTTGGATTGATGACGGCCGCCGAGAATCCTTCGTTGTCTAGACGTGCCGCCAGCTCCTGGGCCAGGGTGATCATCGGGCCGAGACCGAAGATGGCCACATCCGCGTCCTTGCCGGGGCCGGGAGCGATGATTTCAGCCTTACCGACCGGGAGCAGCTCGGGCTTTGGCTTGCGGGCCACTCCTGTACCGAGGCCACGTGGATAGCGGATGGCGCTTGGGCCGGGAATCTGCAACGCGGTCAGCATCATGTCCGACAATTCGTCTTCGTCTTTGGGAGCCATCACGACGATGTCGGGAACGTCGCGCAGATAGCCCAGGTCGAACAACCCGTGATGCGTAGGGCCGTCGTCGCCGGAGAGGCCGGCGCGATCCATGCAGAAGACTACCGGGAGCTTTTGCAGGCAGACGTCGTGAACGATGGGGTCAAAGGCGCGCTGCAGGAAGGTGGAGTAAATGGCGCAGACAGGTTTGAATCCCTGTGTGGCCAGGCCCGCGGCGAAGATAACCGCGTGTTCTTCGGCGATACCGACGTCGAAGTACCTCTTCGGATGGTGGGGCCGGAAAAGATCGAGGGCTGTGCCGTTGGGCATGGCGGCAGTGATGGCAACTACCTTTTCGTCTTCATTGGCCAATTGAACGAGGGTATTGGCGAAGACTTCAGAGTAGGTGAGCTGGCCGACCGGCTTGGTTTCGCCGGTGTTGGGATCGTACGGCCCGAGTCCGTGGAACTTTTTCTGCTTGTCTACGGCGGGCTGATAGCCTTTGCCCTTTTGGGTGAGGACGTGGAGGAGCACTGGCCGGTTTTCAGACTTGAGGAAGTTGAAAGTCTCGATCAGGAGCGGAAGGTTATGGCCATCGATGGGCCCATAATACTTGAGGCCAAATTCTTCGAAGAGCATCGAGGGCCAGAGCAATCCTTTGGCGGCTTCTTCAGCCTTGCGGGCGACATGCATAGCGGCCTTGCCACCGAAGCGTTCGAGAAGGCGCGCTGCTGAATCATGCAGATGCTTATAGCGGTCATTGGTAACGATGCGGTGGAAATACCCGGCAATTGCGCCAACATTGCGGTCGATCGACCACTCGTTATCGTTGAGAACGACAATCAGCCGTTTGGTCTGTTCGGCGATGTTGTTCAGCGCTTCATAGGAAATGCCGTTGGTGAATGCTGCGTCGCCCGCGAGAGCGATGACATGATTGCTTCCACCTGAAAGGTCGCGGGCCACGGCCATTCCAAGCGCGGCTGAAAGAGCTGTGCCGGCGTGGCCTGCTCCGTAGGCGTCGTGCTCGCTCTCGGTACGGAGCATGAAGCCGTTCAAGCCGCCGGGCTGGCGAATCGTGCCGAGTTGTTCGCGGCGACCGGTGATGAGCTTGTGAACGTAGGCCTGGTGGCTGACGTCCATGGTGATTTTGTCCGCGGGAGTGTCGAAGGCGATGTGAAGCGCCATAGTCAGCTCGACTACGCCGAGATTGGGGCCGAGATGGCCGCCTGTCTTCGAAAGCGTTTGGATGAGGAACTCTCGAATCTCGGCGGCAAGCGTCTCGCGCTCGGCGGGAGACAGGCCACGCAGATCCTGCGCGGAATGGATGGAATCCAGAAGTGTTGCCATTCAATTTCCTTCCGCGTCCATCTCGGGACGGGGTCCAGCAGCCTTGATCATTGTGCAAAGCCTATTTTTGCGCGCTGACACAGAGAGACTCGCCAATCCAGCTTCCGAGCCGGATATGGCATGGGTCTCGATCCGGCAAACGCCTCATTGAGTATAGCAATTTCGCAATTCAGACCCACTTTTTGGCAATTCCGGGTCTGATTAACTCAAAGGTTCGACGAGATTTCTGGATAATTGGTGACGTTTTTGGTGGAAGAGCAGGGCAGAAATTCTGGCTTCCGTGCTGCGGTAGGATATGGGAGCGGAGCCCAGGTTGGGGGTTGAAGATGCGGAAGCGTGTTGCGATAGCGGTGGCGTCAGGTCTGTTGTGGGGTTTGTGCCTCTCTGCCCGGGCTGCTTGTGGGCAAGTGCTCGACCCGGGGGCATTGGGGCCAGCCGCATCGACGACGTCGCCCAACCCATTGGCGGACTCCACAATGACACCGGGCAAGGCATTCCTGTTCGATCTCGAAGCCAGATTTGCCAAGGCGACAGCGGAAGGAGGCGGCAAGGCTTTTTCGACCTGGTTTGCGGAGGACGGAGTTTCGCTCGGCAACGCGCAGGCTCCGGTACATGGGCGGGAAGCGATTGCCAAGCAGGCGACATGGCTGGCCAAGGATTACCAGCTTTTGTGGACGCCGACCGACGCGGTCATGAGTCCTGCGGGGGATATGGGCTACACCTGGGGGCATTATGAGGGCCACAGTCGAGATGCAGACGGCAACCCCAAAGTAACTACAGGACGTTACCTTACTATATGGCGAAAAGAGCCCGACGGGAGCTGGAAAGTGCTGCTGGATGCGAGCAGCGAGGAGCCGGCAGGGGCAGCCGACTGCTGCAAACTGCCTCCAGGGCAATGAGAACTACGACGTAAATTAATTGCAAAGGTACGAATGTGTTTTACGGTACTGTAGTTCAATCAACAAAACATTTTCTGAGCATTACTTCTGTTGCACGTGGCACTTGGCTTCTGCTCACCCGTTTGTGCAAGAGCTATTTCGTTGACGTTCCACGATACTCAGTGTTGCCGTCATGTCTTTGATTCAGGACACAACCCGACCGGAAAGCCGGCCCACCTCATCCCTTCCCGAGCATGAGGTTTTCGACCGGAACCCGGACCCCGCTCTGGATGAGCTGGTGCGGTTGGCGGCTGTACTTTCAGGGGCGGATTACGCCTACATCGGCTGGATGGACTCGGCGCATCTCTGGTTCAAGTCGTTGCACGGATTCGCGGCTCGGGAACAGGCGCGGACGACCAGCGCATGCCAATGGGTAATTCAGCAGGGATCGCCGGTGCTGATCAAGGACGCGGCCGGGGATTCACGCTTTCAAACGGCGGAAGATGACGGGGCAATCGAACTCGAAAACGCCGTGCCCTGTCGATCGTATCTTGGCGTCCCGCTGATCGGGCCCGGGAATCGAGTGATCGGCACACTGGCGGTGCTAGCGATTGAGGCTAATCGTTTCAGCCAGGAACACATCAATCTCATCAACATTTTGGCGCGGCAGGCCGTGACCCGGGTCGAGCTGTACAACCGCACGGCGGCGCAGGAACAGGCGCAACGCTCGCGGCAGCGCTTGGAACGCGCGTTGGCGATTGAACGAAATTTTGTGGCGGCCACGCTGGATTCGATTCCGGCGCTGGTGGCGGTGCTGGACACGGCTGGACGGATGGTGCGCTTCAATCGTCCGGCGGAAGAGCTGACCGGACTGCGTCTTGTGGATATTGTCGGACGCCCATTTGTTGACGAAATTCTGGTGGAGCGCGAGGCGCGCGGCTGGGCTCAGGACAAGGTTCGGCTGGCGGCCAGCGGGCAGATTGCCGGGCCTTATGAAAATCTCTGGCGAACCGGACAGGCATCACCTAGGCGTGTGAGCTGGACGCTAAGGCCGCTGCTCGGCCCTGGCGGAGGCATGGTTGGCGATCCGACTTCGGGGGCAAGCGGCGAAGTGCAGTACCTGATCGTCAGCGGACGCGATGTGACCGGCCAGCGTCAGGCGGAACAGGCACTCCTGACCAGCGAGGCCCGCTACAAGCATGTCGTCGAGAACAGTCTCGGATTCGTATTTACCTGCACCATCGAAGGACGGCTTACGTCGTTGAACGCGTTCACGGCAGAGAGCCTGGGATATGGAACGGAAGATTTGAACGGCAAACCTCTCTCCAATTTTTTGAGTAAAGAAGGTCTTCCGATTTTTGCTGAGAGCCTCAAAACGATCATCATGACAGGTGAATACCAGGGCACGATTCCCTTCCTGCGGAAGGACGGAACGGAGCGGCAGATTGCATTCAGGAGCCGCCGCATGGACCTGCCCGGGTCTCCCTCGTTTGTGCTGACGCACGGAATGGATGTAACAGAGCAACACGAAGCGAAGGACGAACTGCACTTGATGCGACACCAGCGGGAATTGATCCTGGCATCCGTTGAAGACGGAATCTATGGCATCGATCTCGACGGCAAGCTTAGTTTTCTCAATCCGGCGGCGGCGAAGCTGCTGGGTTATACAGCCGATGAATTGCGCGGCAAGGATATGCACGAAACCATCCATCATAGTCATGAGGATGGGATACAGCACTCCAAGGCAAACTGCCCCATACTTCTTGGTCTGCAACGCCAGGAAGGGCTTCGCGTCAGCGACGACGTTTTCTGGCGAAAGGACGGAACCACGGTTCCCGTGGAGTATGTCGCAAGTCCACTTATAGATGAAGGGCAGATTGCCGGTATGGTTGTAGCATTTCAGGATATTTCCGAACGACGCCGCTTAGAGCGTATGAAGGACGAGTTCATCTCCACTGTGAGCCATGAACTTCGTACACCGTTGACATCACTGCGCGCCTCACTGGGACTGATCTCTTCCGGATCGCTGGATAAGCGGCCTGAAAAGCAGAAGCAAATGCTGGAGGTGGCGATTGGCAACTGCGATCGCCTGGTGCGGCTGGTCAACGACATCCTGGACTTTGACAAAGTGGAGCGGGGCGGCATGCCGCTCAACTGCGAAGTAAACAAAATCGGCGACATACTTCGCCGCGCTGCCGACGTGGAGCATGACGCGGCGTTGAAAGCACAGATTACTTTCCGTTTCGACGTGCCATCCAAACTGACGGTGAATGTGGACCAGGAGCGGATACTGCAGGTGCTTTCGGAGCTGGTTTCGAATGCGATCAAATTCTCTCCGCCGCAGACCATTATCAAACTGGGGGCGCGGGCGGCGGACAACAACGAGGTCTGCATCGTGGTCGAGGACCAGGGACGCGGCATCGCGCAGGAAAATCTGGATATGATCTTCGAGCGATTCCAGCAGGGGGACGCATCCGATTCGCGAGCGCTGGGGGGAACGGGCCTTGGCCTCGCGATCTGCCGTCGCATTGTGCAGCAGCATGGCGGGATTATCTGGGTCGAAAGCGAGCCTGGCAAGGGCAGCCGGTTTATGTTTACTGTGCCGGCCGGCGATAAAACTGCTGCGAGCAAGACAAAAAGCGAATCGGCTTCTTAAAACGACGCCTTCAGCGGCATCCGGGTAGAAACAGATCAGCTGAGGGCATTTCTTTGGCCTGAGTGGCAGGCTCGCGACCTGCTGGGGAGTAAGTTTAGGCCGGTTCTGGACTGATAAGCTGAAAGTAACCGCCGGATTGCGCTTTGATTCGTCTATAGGAAGTAATCGACACGGAAGTGATCTTGAGCCGGGGGATTGATTTGAGGAGATTTTTAGTGAAGGGTAAGTTTCTGCTTTCTGTTTTTGCATTGATCCTGCCAGCGTCTTTGGGAGCCCAGGCATCCAAAACGACCGTCACAGTCGAGGCAACTTCACCGTTTCAACGATATGAAGTATTTGCCGGAGCAGCTTACTCCTCCGCCAATCAGGTCAAGGGTTCCTCGGCGCTTATCGGCGCAAACGTGGGCGCTGATGCCAAGCTCAAGCGCTGGTTTGGCGGCACTGCCGACTTTGGTTACTACGGCGCGTCTAGTGGCGTCGCGAAACCCACTGTAACGACGCTCATGGCGGGGCCGGAGTTTTATATCCCGGCGGATAACCTGACGGGGTTCATCCACGTGTTGTTTGGCGGCGCGCACACGGCTGGCGTTGGGGCTAAACCCGACATCGCGTTCGCCTATGGAGTCGGTGGAGGGTTTAATTACTCCTTTTCACCAAAGTGGGCATTACGAGTAGCCGGTGACGGTATCGTCTCTTCATTTGTGCTGGACCCAACAAACCAGGGTTATTCGCCACATGCGCGTTTGAATGCGCGAGCGACCCTTGGCGGCGTTTACAGGTTCTGATCGCCTCTGTTACTTCAGGGTTGCGAGCCAGTTGAGTACCGCTATCTGAAGCGCAATTCGATGGTCAGAATAGCTGTGGTCGGTGGCGTAGTGCGCTTCCGTAACGTGCTTGCTGCCCTGTTTGCGTACTACCTCGGCCAGCGCGGTTGAGAATGGGGCCAGCCCGTCGTCTGAGCTGATCAGCAGTAGAGGACGATCGCCGAACAGGCTGGCATAGCTCATAAAATTCCAATCCTTCTGATGATCCGTCAATTCCTGGGCGAGGCTTTCTCCTGTGCAGCCCGCCAGTGGCAGAATGTCTTCGCGCACCAACGCCGCGGCCAGTTGCGCCAGAGAGGCTTTGGGGTCGCCTGCGATCTCGGCGCTTTTTGGCATGAGGCCCATGTTTGCGGCTGAGATCATCGCTGTGCCCATAATCGCGGGATCATGCGAGCCTGCATAGGCTGCGAGGAATCCCCCCATACTGTGGCCTACCAAGGCAATGCGTTTAGGGTCTGTGCGCAGTTTGGCGGCGTTGGCCGGGTCGCGCAAATAGGCGATTGCGGCCTGCGTGTCTTCAATGCAGTTGCCGAAAGAAAAAGCGCCGGGCGAACCCCAGCTTCCGCGGTAGTCGAAGAAGATGGCATTCCAGCCTGCGCGCCGGATGGACTGCGCCAGGTCGAGATTTTTTTCGTTGCCGGGAAAACCATGCAGCACGATCACGGCAGGATGCGGACCTGCACCGGGAGCCAGATAAGCGATGGCGTTGAGCGCTGCTCCGTGGCTGGGAATCTGAAAGCTCTCCATCGCGGCAGGGTGGTCTTTATCGACAGGCGGGTCGGTGGTGAGAGCGGCGGGAATCTGCTGGGCGATTCCTGTGAGGCCGAGGACAAAAAACAATGCGAGCAGGCGAACGATAGGCATATCTGCCATTGTGCGGCATCAGAGCTATACGCTCCAAAGAAAGATTTCGGACAGTGCGAATCTACTCCTGATGCAGGGCGCGGGCTACGTCGAGCCGGAGCGCGCGCCTTGCTGGAATCAGCGCGGCGAAGGCGATGATTGCCACGAGGATCAGGATTGCGCTGATGTAGCTGAGCGGATCGAGATTGCTTACGCCGTAGAGAACCCGGCGCAGGATCTGCGATGCTGCTGCGGTGCCTCCAATGCCCAGGACAAGACCAATCAGCACAGGCCATGAGAACTGACTGAGGATTGCAGACAGTACCTTTGATTTCGGTGCACCCAGCGCCAGGCGGATTGCGATTTCTTTGGTGCGTTGCGAGATCGTAAAGGCCACCAATCCAAGTAAGCCAATCGCAGCAAGAAGCATGGCGAGCACCCCAATTGCGCTGACTGTAAGGGCGGCCACTTCAACTGTCTTCATATCTTTGCGGAAGTTTGCCTTGAGCAGGCTGATCTCGGGGAAGAGTTTGGGGTCGAGATTCTGGACGATGGACTTGAGCTTTGGCGTGAGTCCGTCGGGCGCACCGCTTGTTTTGAGAACGAGGCTCATGTCGGGCATGTCTTCGGTTTGCGCGGACGTATAAATCTCTACCGTGTCGTCTTCGTTGAGGTCGTTCATGCGCGCATTGCCGACGACACCGACAACGGTATCTTTATCCCAGTAGGTCTTGCCGATGGGATTCTCACCGGGCCACTGTGCGCGGGCCATTGACTGGCTGACGATGACTGCGTTCTTTTCGCCAGGCAGGAAGTTTCTCCCAAGCAGGACAGGCACTTCCATTGTTCGGAAGAAGTCCGCGTCAACCCAGTTGGGATAGATCTGCAGGGGATGGCCGTTGACTTCGGTGTCAATTAGAGTGACGCCGTGGCCCAGCGGTGGCAGCTTGACCAGTGACGCCGAAGTGACTCCGGGAAGCGACAGAACGCGGGCCCGAAGCTGCTCCATGTAAGCTTGCGCTGCGGCTGGCTTATAACCATGACCGGCGAGGCCAGGGCTGATGGAGATGACCTGCTCAAAGCCAAAGCCGGGGCTGGTATAGAGCGCATGCTGAACGGCTCGGACCAGCAGACTGGCGATGATCAGCAGTACGCAGCTTGCCGCGACCTGGGCTCCGACGAGTATCTGCCTGGCGATCGTTCTGCGCTGCTTTTGCCGCGCCATCTGCAAGGCGGGTGCAAAGCCAAAAAGGAGCGAGGTTGTCAGGGCCATTCCAAGTACGAAGAGAAAGACTCGCCAATCCGGAGCGGCGGACATCCATTTAGGCGCGTCGGTGGTTACCAGAACTATCCGTAATGTCACATAGGCGAAGGCCATGCCCGCTGCAGAACCGAGGAGCGCCAGCAAGAGGCTTTCGGTGAAGAGCTGACGGAAGATTCGCTTGCGGCTTGCTCCGATGGCTATGCGGATGCTGAGCTCGTGTTCGCGTACCACTCCGCGCGCTAGCAGCAGACCGCCGAGATTGGCGCACGCGACCGCGAGAATCAGGAGCATAAGCACGCCGACGACGGCCGATGCCTGATACATCTTCGAATTGAACAACGCCTGATGGCCGCCCGGATCGGTGTGGACGTATTCGTCTTTCCAGATGTCTTTGGGATGCTGCTTTCGCAGCTCGTTGGTTATTTGCAGCAATTCCTGCTCAGCCATTTTGGCGGTCATGCCAGGCGCCAAACGCCCGAACGCATGAACCGATGCCTGGGAAAAGTCCGTGAGCACTTTACTGCCTTCGACAAGATAGGGCTGCGCTGTAATTGGCAACCAAACGTCGGCTCGCGCACCTTCGAGTTCGGGAAAGCCGTAGGCCACGACACCAACAACGGTGACCTGCTTTTGATTCAGATGAATGGTTTTGCCAACGATGGACGGGTCTGCGGCGAAGTGGCTTTGCCAGTAATCGTGGCCGATCACTACAACGGGGGCAGCGTTGGCGGCGCCGTCCTGCGCAGGATCGAGAAGGCGGCCATAAGCTGCTGAAGCACCCAGCTCCTTGAAGAAGTTAGCGCTGACGAATTCTGTGCGAACCGGCTGTGCATCGTCGTCCAGTTCCATGCGCGTGCCCAGCATGATGATCACCGCGGAAAGAGTTCGAGCGTGATCGCGATAGAACGTCGCAATGGGATAGGGCATGTCGCCAGCGATAATCTCCGGCGATCGACGTTGGAGGCTGATCAGAGAATCCGGGTCGCGTATAGGCAGCGGTTGCAGCGCGGCCAGATTAAACAAGCTGAATGCGGCGACGTTGACTCCGATGCCGATCGCCAGAATCAGTATCGCGGTGATCGTGAATCCCGGAGAGCGCGAAAGCATGCGGCTGGCGTAACGGATGTCCTGAAGGAGCCGGTCGATCCATGTCCATCCCCATGCTTCGCGTGATTGTTCGCGAAGACGCAAAGTGTTGCCGAAGCCGCGCTTTGCCTCCGGCCCACCGGTGCGCTCGGCCATCTCGCGATGAAAGGCCATTTCGTTTTCGAGTTCGCGAGTGCGGCGATTGTGGCTCAGCAGGTAGCTGAGGCGACGCAAAAGCTCTTTGATCTTTTCCATGAATCAACCTCTATTGGCTACGCCACCAGGGGCGGCCCTCACGCCGTGCGAAGAACAGATTGAATGGCCTGCGTAACCCGATCGTAGTCATTGAGTTCTGCCTCGAGCTGCTTCTTACCGGCCGGCGTGAGGCGATAGAAGCGAACTTTTCGATTGGTCTCTGAAATTCCCCATTCGGCCGAGGCCCAGCCTTTGAGCAGGATTTTCTGCAAGGCGGGATAGAGCGAGCCTTCTTCTACTTCGAGGACTTCGCTGGAGAGCACGTGGATGCGCTGCGCGATGGCGTAACCATGCAGCGGGCCGGAGTTGAGGACGCGCAGGATGAGCATTGCCAACGCTCCTGAAGGCATACCGGGCTTAGGCATATTTTCTTTAGGCGTATAAACCATAGGCATAGATTACCTATGCCTATGGGAAACGTCAAGCACCTTTCTGATGCACGTTGATATTTTTTGGCCCAGGGGGAACTGCAGGCGAGTTAACTCATACAATACGAGGCAATCGTTACTGAGGTGAAATGGTGGCGGATATCGAAGACAGGGCGGAGGATGGAGCCGTGGACGGAGCCAGGAGAGGAGCTGCAGCAAGCTCCTTCGACCTTGGTGCTGTCACCAAATTTGTCACGGCACTGGCGGCGATGGCTTACTGCACTGGCGTGATCGCTATCAATACCTATCTTCATGGACTCGGAATTACGGATTTTTCGTTCGCCAAGCCCAAATTGTTGCTGACCGGCGCACTGATCCTTGCCAGTTTTCTGCTGTCTGCTTCCTTCCCATTCTTTTTCAAATGGGTTCGGGCTGTACGGACCCAAAACGATTCCGCCTCGACATGGAAAGAGCGCTATTCCTGGGGATTGCCGCTCCTCGGACTTTTGTACTTTCTGGGACTCGTCTTTGCCGCTTATCTGTTGAGCTTCCGGCTGGAGAGCCCGCTGGGACAGGTTCGTGGCTGGTGGATCTGGCAATACCTGGGGCATCAAACCACTTCCAAGCGATTCCTCGCGATGGCATTGATTGTTCTGGGGATCTACGGCCCTGCCTACGCTGCGTCGAATCTGGCGTTGAAAGCCAAACGCTGCTTCACACTCACGAACTGGCAGAAAACCCATCTGGCACGCCTCTTGAGTTTTTCCACTTTACGGTGACGGTCGCTGTGGCGCTGGTGTTTCTCATTGGATACATCATGATCTTCACCTTTGTTTTCTACCCATCGATTCCTGTCGAGTTTGGTGGGGGAGAGGCATACTTTCAAAGCTTTACTGTCGCGGATGCGCAACTGTGCCAGCTACAGCAGATCGGCATACCGTTTGACGAGAAGCACCACAGAATAACGAGGCCTCTGCCGGTACTGCATGAAACCGATACGATGGTTGCGGTCTGGCTTCGAAGGAACCCTGCGGAGCAGCGCTGGAGCAGAAGCATATCGAATGACGACGGCAGAGGAGACAAGAGCGGACTGGGCGATTATGAGTTCGTTGTCGTCCAGATGGACAAAGGCGCGGTTGTTGCGACAAGGGCGTATCCGAACTGGAAGAGAGTCACGGTGTTGGCTGACCCAACGCCCCCATGCGACGTAGATCCCAAGGATAGTTCGCCGCAGGGTGCTGCAGCGTCAACCAAACCTTAGGCTCAACTGATCTTTTCGTCCTCTATCCGCCAGTTAACTCGCCTATGTCTTCGTTCCAGACCTCTGGATGTTCAGCGATGTAGCCGGACATCAGATCGAAACATTCCTGGTTGTCGAGATCGATGATGCGAACGCCGTTCTCACGAAGCCACTCGACGCCGCCGGGAAAGTTCCGGCTATCACCGACTACGAGGGTTCCAATGCGGAACTGGCGGACGAGTCCGCTGCAATACCAGCATGGCGCGAGCGTGGTAACCATCACCAGGTCGCGATACGAGCTCTGCCGGCCTGCGCGGCGGAAGGCATCCGTCTCGCCATGGATGGATGGGTCGCCTTCCTGAACGCGGCGATTGTGCCCTCGGCTGATGAGTTTGCCGTCATGGGTGAAAAGCGCGGCGCCTACGGGGATTCCGCCCTCGGCGTGGCCCAGCCTCGCTTCGTCGAGAGCGACGGCGAGCATCTGTTGATAGAGTGATCTTTCCGCGGGCTGCAAGTGAGATTTCTCTGGATTCGTCATCGTTCTGTTGAAAGAATACGGTAAAAGCCCGGCGGAGTTGCCTTCGCCGCGAATATGTAGCGCATGACGCTACCATCCGGCGGATGCATCGTTTACGATGGGCCAAACAGAGTTGATTTGGAGGCCGGCATGGCTGACGAACCAAAATCGAATTCAACATTGCGTGACGACCAGCATTTGCTGGATCTCGAACCTCTTCCCGAAACTGAAAACAAGGGCGAAATGAGTTTTGGCGGACGCGTGAGCCGCCGCAGCTTCCTGTCAGGACTGGGCGCTGCGGGACTCGTCGTTGGAGCGTCCCCGCTATCGATTGCAGCCGCGCCCGCTACTACCACCGCTCAAGATGGTCCGCCTGTCGCAACATCGGTCGTCATCAACGGCAAGAAATACGACCTCACCGGTGTGGAGGCGCGCGTCACACTTCTCGACTTGTTGCGCGAACGCTTGTACCTTACGGGTACAAAGAAGGGCTGCGATCACGGGCAATGCGGGGCATGCACGGTGCATATCAATGGCCGCCGTGTGAACTCGTGCCTGACGCTGGCAGTCATGACCGCGGGCAAAGAAGTTACGACAATCGAGGGCATCGGCCAGCCGGGAAGTCTGCATCCGATGCAGGCGGCTTTTGTGGAGCATGACGGCTACCAGTGCGGCTACTGCACATCCGGACAGATCATGTCTGCCGTTGCACTGCTCAAGGAGCCGATCGGTCCGACAGATGAGGACGTGCAGCACGGGATGGCTGGGAATATCTGCCGTTGCGGGGCGTATCCCAACATTGTCGCGGCGGTTCAACAGGTGCGCGCGCAAGGATCGGTTCCAGCGTCCGCATAACCAATTGTCGGCGTTACGACAGAGGTCACAAGAGAGGCAGCGATGCATACCTTTACTTACGAAC
>Ga0206896_1084_pt1 | contig 21103 bp, 22 predicted proteins | sample Alteio_BWOrgHeat_52_FD_152969 | JGI IMG/M metagenome (GOLD analysis project Ga0206896, IMG submission 152969) | Enriched cells from forest soil in Barre Woods Harvard Forest LTER site, Petersham, Massachusetts, United States -... | ecosystem: Environmental > Terrestrial > Soil > Temperate forest >... | reverse complement strand
AAAATCTATCGCAACGGTTTGGTGGTGACGTTTGCCGGTCAGCCGACAGCCGATGGTGCCTCGGTGGATGGGCTGGGCGGAGACGCGCGATTCAGCGGACCGCGGGGTATTGGGGTGGACGGCGACGGGATGGTTTATGTCGCCGATGAAGATTTTGGCACAGTGCGCAAAATTACGCCGGATAGTGTGGTTTCCACCATCGCCGGGGGTTTGCCGGCGGCCGGCGCCAAGGCGGTGCTTCCCTCTCCGCGAGGCCTGGCGGTGGATTTTAAGGGCAATCTTTATGTGGCCTGCACGGAGGACAACATCATCCGCAAAATTGCCGTGGATCGAACGGTCACGACCCTGGCCGGCAAGGCCGGAGAAAATGGCGTCACGGACGGCATGGGTGAAGCCGCGCGTTTTGCCGGCCCGCGGGGTTTGGCGACGGACGAGCAGGGAAATGTTTATGTGGCTGATTCGGATAATGGTTTGATCCGGAGAATCGCGCCGGATGGGACGGTTTCAACCGTGCTGGGAACGCCGCGGAAATAAATTTTTGAAATTCTGATACGATGAAAATTGCGCGCGTACTTTGGTTGTTGGCGCCGGCCTCGGCGTGGGCGGCGGCCGCAGACATTCCGCCAGCGATTGCGCCTCCGCCGGTTCCCCCCATGGTTGATCCGCGCGCATTGGTGTTGGACAAGGCCGGCAACATCTACATTGCGGACATGACCAACGTGCTCATTTATAAGATGAGCCCCCAGGGACGGCTGGAAGTTTTGGCGGGAAAATATCAAGTATCGGGCGCGGGGGACGGCCCGGGCAAGGACGCCTTATTTCGCTATCCATTGGGGGTGGCTCTGGATAAAGACGGCAATGTGTTCGTCGCGGACGCCGGGAACGGTTTGGTGCGCAAAATTTCGCCTGCAGGCACCGTCACCACCTTTGGCCCGGCGATGGGGATATTCAGCCGCGTTGCCGGGGTCGATTTTCCGACCGGGATCGCAATGGATGCGGTCGGAAATATTTTTGTGGCCGACGCGGAAAATGAGGCCGTCCGCAAAATCACGCCGGACGGCGTCGTGACCACCGTGGGTGGAACAACCGCGAAGTGAGGCTCGATTATGAAAATCTTAGTACCCGCCGTATTACTTGTATATTTATCTGCCGCGATGGCCGCGATTGCGGCGGATATTTCTGCCGGTCCGCCACCAACTGCCCCGGATCCGGGTGCGTCCGCCACCAGCGGTTCCCGTCCGGCAAACCCGACTTCGGCGCCGAAACCGGTGCCGCCCCTGGTGCATCCAAGGGGAGTTGCAGTGGACGGGGATGGATTGCTATATGTGGTGGATTACGTAAACGCCCTGGTTTACAAGTTGACCCCGCAGGGGCGCCTCAGCGTGCTGGCGGAGGGCGCGGGCCCGGGCGATAATTTTCTCCGTCCCGACAGTCTGACGGTGGACAAGGACAAGAATGTTTACCTGGCCGACACGGCCAACAGCGTAATTCGGAAGATTTCGTCCGACGGGAAAGTTATCACCCTCGCGGGAAAAGTCACGCACGACCAGAAAATTGGCGTGGACGGAAAGGGTGATTTGGCGAAATTTGACATTCCCACCAGCATTGCGGTGGACGCCGCAGGGAACCTTTATGTCACGGACAATTACAGTTGTGTGGTCCGCAAAGTCACGCCTGACGGCACAGTAACAACTTTGGCGGGAAAGCCGGGTGATCCCGGTTCGATTGATGGCCGGGGCGCGGAAGTGCGTTTCGGCAAACCGCGCGGGGTGGCGGTGGACGCAGCGGGAGTGGTTTATGTCGCGGATGAAAGTTACCACACCATTCGCAAAATTGCGCCGGATGGTTTGGTGACTACACTGGCGGGCAACCCCAATTACGAAGCGGGCAACCTGGATGGCGTCGGGACGGCGGCTTATTTTGCCGCGCCGCGCGACCTGGTGGTGGATGCCAAAGGCAATGTCTATGTGGCCGACACGGATAATCACACGATTCGCAAGATTACCCCACAGGGGGTGGTTACGACTTTTGCCGGCACGGCGGGATTGGCGGGGTTCGTGGATGGCAAAGGGGCCAACGCCCGCTTTAACCTGCCGCGGGGAATTGCCGCTGACAAGGACGGGAACATTTTCGTAGCCGATTCGGAAAATGCCGCCATTCGCAAAATCACCCCGGATGGGGTGGTGACGACGATTTACAAAGGCGGCCCATCAAGCCCAATTATGCAAAATGGCGCCCTAAATTTTAATCCCCCCTGATTTTTTCGGGCGGTAGTGGCGCTGGTGGCGGCGCGCTGAGGGATCGCGGCGTCGGCGGACGGGAAGACTGAGGAAGCATTCCCATCAACCACTTACTCGACCGGCTTCAAATACCAAAGACCATCAATCTTGACAAAGATTAGGTCGCCCATAATTCCGGGGGATAAGGGCAGCGCGAATATACCATCGGTCGCCCAAGAAGACCAAGCGGCTTGGGCACCTCCCACCGAGGGCGCTTGAATTTTGAATGTGGCGCGGTCATTAGTGGAGTTATAAACGGGGGCGGCTTCCTTTATGGTCTCCAAGGCTTTCGCAAACGCGGCCAAGCCGTCAACAATTACTGGGTCTTTACCCATGGCGAGCAGCGCGGTTCGGTTTCCGGCGGAAAGTTCGGTAAAGTGCCTGGCATAGGCTTGGGGTGTCATATAAGCAGCGGCCAGGGCGGCGAAATCACCGGCTTGAACGAGGCGGAGCAGGTCGGGAACGGCAGTTTTCAAATCCAAACGGGGGTCGGCAGCATTTGCCGGGGTGGGTTTTGCCGGCGGTGGCGGCAGGATTGCCGCGCCGGATCCTATCGCATACTGTCCGGCTTCGGCAAAATCCTTGAGTTTGAGATAATAGGAGGTTCCGCTGCCCATGCCGAAGTAATCGGCTCGAAACATTGATACCAAGTTTGAAGCGTCGGGCAAAACGGTAATCGTAAAGGTTCCGGCCGGATTTATATAATTGCCGGTCGCCACTACGGCCGGGGCCGACAACGCCGCCGCTGGGACGGTGAACTCGTAAATACAGAGGAATTTTTCCTTGTGGGTGGGATCATCCGGACAGCTTTCCGTGAGCAGCGGAACGTTGGCTGGTTTTCCGTCCTGAAAAATATTCAGCGACACGCTGGGAGGCTTGATTTCGGTGGTCATGGCACCGCTGCTGGCAACGGGGCCGGGAGTGGTGCCACTAAGGGAAAGGGCACTGAAGGTGTTGGTATTGCTATTGGGTCGGCAGATTATCCGGAAGTGACGACTGCCGTCTTTGGCAACAGTCGTCTCGACGCTGATGATGACGCCACCCGGCTGGCTCTGCAGACTTTTTGGGGTGACCGGCACGCTGCCAACCAAAGCCCGGGCCGCGGGTATAAACAGCCCGCAGGTCAAAGTAACCAGCAGCAGCAATTTCAAGCCTGATAATCGGCTGGGTGGGGTGGCCGAAAGATATGAGGTGGCAGTTCGTTTCATGATTTTATGAATCGTTCCATTCCGAACGATGGAGTTCAATTGGGGCGGCTCAGTCCCATCAAATTATTTGACCCCCAAAATTCTTCAACCGTTTACCGGTACGGATGGAGCGCCCAAAGAACGGGGGGACGTGGGCTGGGGTTCCAGTTCCTCAATGGTAAGGACCAGGGCGCCGGCGTCGGGATTTTTCCAAACTTTCCACCAAGTGGCGAGGCGGGCGATCCAGAGCCGGGGTTTGTCGGCGAAAAATTTATGGGCGATGGCAAATTCCTTCGCCCGCAAATCCTTGAGCCGGCGCTTGAGCTTCTTGCGCACGGGGCGGAAATTGGCCAGGCCAAGGTAGTGATTTTCGCGCTGGCGGACCTGGTCGGCAAAAACCAGGTAGTCGTGGTCATCGCCGAGCAGTGTGCCGAGCCGGCGGATATCCTTGCGCAGCGGGTGAATTTCGTCCGCGGGGAGATTCTCCAGGAGTTCGAGCTGGTAGCCGAGGTCCTTGACGCGTTTGCGCCAGGAATGGAAACATTCACCGAGATGGCCGGCACCGCGTTTTTCGCAGCGTTCGAAATCGCGGCGGGCCCGGCGGTAGGATAGTTCGAGGCCGGGGGCAAGAGCGTACCAGCCGCGGGAGGAAATCGGCAACTTGCGGAATTCGTCGGCGAAGCGCCGAAGGATTCGAGCTGCTTCTTTGAGCGCAAGGTCGAGATCCGTCTTGCTCTTGGCGGGGGCGGTGTTTGACGCCGAGGAGCCGGGCAGCGTCCGTCATTCGGCGCGGGGCGGAATCGGCAAAAATGCTTTTGAGGGTTTCGCCAGCCACAAAGGCGTCGCGGAATCCGGAGAGGGATTTGGAGGCGTCACGCAGGCGGGCGTTTTCCCGCTTAACTGATTCAACATCAGTCACATGCTTGAGGAGGCGGAGGAGGGCACGCAGGCGTTTGATATGAACCCGAACTTGGTGGATGTCCTCGGTGCGATCGGGCTTTTTGGGGTGTTCGATATGGTGCAGCGCGGCCTGGACATGCCGCCGACCCAGGCGGACTAAGCCGTTGCGCACGCTTTCGCGCCGGCGGAGGGCGTCGAAAGACTCCGCGGCGGGTTTCCCGGGACTGGGTTTGGCTTTGGGGCTGGAATTTGCGGCAGGCATCGGGAAAAACGAAACGGGCGGAGGATGAGTAAGGCTCCGGGATGAAATTCCGGCAAGGGAAATTGACCTAAACGTTGCAAATGTAACAATAGCGCCTGAGAAATTGATTGCCGGAAAACTTGGTCTGGCCACTGCAAATATAAGATTGTCAGATACATGCCTAAATAGTTCAATCGCACCAGTGGAAAACTCCCTCGGCCCATGAGCTTGAGAATCTTCCGCAAGATACCGGGTTGGTTGGTTAGTTTTGGCTTGTTGAGCTGGGTCGGGTTGGCCGGCTGCGCGACAGGTGGAGCGTCCCACCCGGCGACCTCGGTGACGCCGGTGCCCGTTTTGGAAAAGCCCGCGACGAGCCTGATGGTGTCGAGCAACGAAGCACGCTCAACGGGGATGGTGCCGCATACCCCGAGGCTTGGTTATAAATTGATCGTTGACGAGATCCTGGAGCGGCCAGCGGTGGCCAGCGAGCGCCGCGACTTTTTGCCGTTAGGCGCAATCTTGCCAAGTGGGACGTACACGCCGAGTTCCCGGGACGGCAAGGCCATCACGATCGTCGTGTCGAAGCGGGAAATCATTGTCGAATTGTGGGCGAATCCCAGCATCTAGGCGGATGGGGAAACCGGAAGCGCTTAAAGGCAGGGAATGGTCCGGGCAATTTCGGCCGCGTCCGTCGGTTGGGACTGGCTTTAATTTGAAAAATGAATGATTGATTATCATTCCGGCTGGTGCCTAAATCCTGGGAATTCGGTCATAACCCCACCATCCATGAACTTCTTACCTCGTTTTCAAAAACCGGCCCGATTGGGCCTGATGATCATCGCCTTGGGCGCCGCTGGCTGTTCGGTGGGCATGCAGTCCCATACGGACACAACCGGAACCTATATCGCACCCCAAACCCTGGCCCAGATTAGCCAGGGGCAGTCAAAGGAATATGTCCTCGCTTTATTGGGCGAACCGACGGTGAAGAAACTGGCGGGCGGCACGACGGAGATTTGGGAATGGTCTTATGTGCAAAAGCAGATCACCAGCGGCGATTTGCCGTTGCTGGTCGGCACGGCCTCAAATACCGAGACCAAACACACCGCCTACGTGCAGTTTGACAACGGCGTGGTTTCGAAAAAATGGAGCGATTAGTTTTATCCGCCGGTGCAAGTGGACGGCGGCGCGGACCGACCAATTTTGCCGGAACGTCCGGCTCCGGAAATAATTAAAACAAGTTTCCCGGTCGGGAGCGTCTCTGTAATAAGAAGCTCATGCCGGTTGATTTCGCCCGAATTTACGACGCCCATGCCCGGGCGCTGTTTGGATATGCCCTGAATCTGACCCGGAACGAGGCTGATGCCCGCGACGTGTTGCAGGAGATTTTTCACCGGTTGGCCCGGCGGCCGGGATTAATGGACGGGGTACGGAGCGAACGGGGTTTTCTGTTAAGGCTGGCGCACAACCAGGCGATTGATTTGATGCGACGGCGTTCCGCCCGGGAGAAAACCGGGGCCCTGGCGGCACCCGAGGAAACCGTGGGTCATCCCTTCGCGGCGAGCCAGGCGGCCGACGAGGAGGGTTTTCGCCGGGCGCTGGCGGAATCGTTGGGCAAACTCCCGCCTGACCAGCGGGCGGTGGTGCATTTGAAACTTTGGGAAGATGCGACTTTTGCCGAAATTGCTGAAATGTTGGGGGTCTCGGCCCATACTGCGGCCAGCCGGTACCGTTACGGGATAGACAAATTACAGACGGAGTTGCGTCCCTTTTACAACGAAGTCAAAAACTCATGGACCAATTTGAAGAACTCTTGAAAAGCCAGCCGCTCCGCCACGTTCCGCCGGAATGGCGGGCGGAGATTTTGGCGTCGGCCCCGGCGCCATGTTCGGCGGACTGGCGCGGGTGGCTGTGGCCCTCGCCCTATGCCTGGGGCGCGCTGGCCGCGGTGTGGCTGGTGATAGTTGGGTTGAGTGTGGCGGCGCATCCAGGAATAAATGGGCCGATGGCGGGCGGACTGGCTCCCACCGAACAGGAAGTTTTGACCGCCATGGCCGAGCGCCGGCGGGAATACGAGGAGTTTCTTTCGCAAACCAAGCTTACTTCCGCGCCGCCCCCGGAGCCGCGGCCGGGAAAGAAAGGCGCGTGGGTCGAGCGGCGGGAATCCGAAAGGCCTGAAATTGTCCAAGTATTTCTTCGATCAACATGAAAATGTCCTTCATGCCTGGGGTAGCGCGATGCTTCCGCCCGCGCTTCCGGATTCCACAGATTATCTGAAGCGCGGGCGGAAGCATCGCGCTACCCCAAGCCATCCATCACCAAAACTTTTTCCATGAAATTTGCGGATAATTATCCCACCTTGGCCAGATTTGGCCGTCTTCTCTGGAAACGGACCAGGCCTTGGGTGCGACCGATGGGGTTTATCCTGGTTTCTCTGGCCACGCTGGTGGCTCTGGTTGTGGCGGCGGAGAATTATCGTACCGGCAAGGCTTGGGAAAATTACAAGTCGGCGGCACGCGCGCGCGGGGAAAAACTAACGCTTGCCGAATTGGCCCCGCCGATGGTCCCGGATGACCAGAATTTTGCCATGACGCCGTTGCTTAAACCGCTTTTTACGGATCCCGCGTACGGTGGAGAATTGGCCGGGCGCTTGCGGCTGGTGAATCCCGATGAAATCTCCGCCACACCGGAATTGGGCGATTGGCGGACCGGCCAGCGGACTGACTTGGCGGAGCTGGCGGAGTTTTTGCATCAACCTGACGTATTGACGGGGTTGCAACCATACAATTTGGAACTTGCCGAAATCTCGGCTGCCATTGTCCGGCCGTTTTCCCGGTTTCCCATTGCCTATGACCGGCATCCCTCGGCCAGTATTTTACTTCCGCACCTTCAGCCAATCGTTGCCTTCGGTCGGCTATTTTGCCTGCGGGGTGTGGCGGAACTGGCGACCGGGAAAAATGACGCGGCCCTGGCCGATGTCCTCACGGTCCTCCGCCTGGCGCAAGCCACGCGTGATGAACCGACCTTTGTTTCGAAAATGGTGGTCCTCGTGGTGGTGCAGCAAGCTTTGCAAATTATCTGGGAAGGCCTGGCCGCCAGACAATGGTCGGAGCCGCAACTGGCGGTCTTGCAACGGGAAATGGAAAAGCTGGACCTTATGCCCCAGCTCATCGGTGCCGAAAGGGGGGAGCGCGCGTTTTATATCGAAACCATTGAGTGGATGGAGCAGCTTGGATTCGTGGAGCGGCTGGAGTTTTTCAGCCGGATCGGCGCGGTGGGCCGGGAAGGGCAAGCTTCGCTGCCTTTGCCGGTCAAAGCACTCTTGGCTTTGCCGTTTGTGGCCAATCGCGCGCTTCTGGCAGGCATGCAATTTGACGACCAATACTTGGTTGGCGCCTGGGATCCCGTCAAACGGCAAATCGATTTGTCCTGTTTGAACCTGGGGAGGGATTTTGTCCATGAGATAAGCGGCAAATCTTGGTTCATCCATCCCGAAAGCCTGTATCTTGCGCGCCTGCTGCCCGCTTGGGAGGGGATGGTGGCGGGATTTGCCGAAGCGCAAACTTCAGTGGCGGAGGCCGCCGTTGCCTGTGCGCTCGAGCGGTCACGTCTGGCCACGGGCCATTATCCGAAGAAACTGGATGAATTGGCACCGCAATTTATTTCGCAACTGCCCGCGGACTTGATCACGGGTGGGCCGCTCCTTTATTTGCGCGATGGAGCGGATCATTTCGTGCTCTATTCCTTCGGATGGTCCGGAACGGACAACCATGACGAAGTGTATAAAGAAAAGCGAGGGGGGGATTTTAATTTAATGACCGAAAATTGGGTTTGGCAGTATCCGACACCGTGAGGTCGAAGAAGCGCTGGCTAAAACGCAGCGCTTCGATTTTGGCATTGATAGAATTAATCTTCCTCACCCTTCAAATTCCAACTCCACCAACACCGGCCGGTGGTCCGAAAGATACGATTTCAACACTTCGCACCGCACGGCGCGGTAGGGTTTGGGCAACAAAATAAAGTCGAGGCCGCGGCTGGGGAGGTGGGCGGGAAAGGTTTTGGCTTTGGGATGGGGCCAGATTTCGTATTCGCCGTGCTGGAGCAGGGCGGTGAAAAGATGACGGACGGCGTCGCCGACGCGCCGGGAGTGGGTGTTGAAATCACCGCAAATAATGGGCGCCAACGGCCGGCCCCTCGGGCCGTCGGGGTGGGGGCGGGAGCGCAGGTATTCGATGACTTGTTCGACCTGCCGGATGCGGCGCTGGCGCGAACTGTAATCGAGATGCAGATTGATAATCGGCACGGGATGACCGCCGAGATCCACTTCACAATAGAGAAAACCCTTTTCGCCGAGCGTGGCCGCACCGAAGGGGTTGTTCTCCCAAAGGCGGACCGGGTGACGCGAGAGAATCGCGTTGCCATAGGCGAGGGGCTTGCGACCCTCCCGGCGATTGTTAATGCCCAGGCAGGCGTGGGGAAAGCCGGCTTCGCGGCGCAGGGCTTGGAGGAGATTGATGCGCTGGTTCCAGTGGGAGTCCTCATCCACTTCCTGCAGGGCGACGACCTCGGCGCCGGATTCGGCAAGGAGCGCGCCAATGCGCGCGAGATTCGATTCAATGCCGCGCGCGGTGTGGAAACCCTGGTAAAGCGATAACCCCCGCCCATGGGCGATATTGAAGGTAACCAGGGAGAGGCGGGGCATTCTGGAAGGATGAGGGATGAAGGATGAAGGATGAAGGCTAAAATGCGGAATGCTGGGTGCTGAATGCTGAATTTTGCCCAGGGACCTGTCCTCGCTTTAGGCCGAATGCGGACTTGCCTGGATGGCATTCAACAATCAGCACCCAGCATTTACTTCTCAACTTCCTTCTCGAAATCATCCGCAAGAATCTTTAACGTTTCCCCCATGGCCCTGGCCTTCCGCGATTTTTCCCCTCATTTGCTCGCCGCACCGCGCCGGGGCGTGGCCGCCCAATGGGAGCCGTTGACGGGCGCGGTGGGTCGCGCCAACCAGTGGCTGGACACGGCGGGATTAAAGGCGGTGAGCATCGAAACCCTGTTGTTGCCGGTAGGGAAGCATGCCGCCCCGAATCCGGCCTCGGGTTCCAATCTGGAGCGCTGGGATGAGGATCACCAATGGCTGCAGGTGGTGCGCGTGTGGTATGAAGTGCCGCCGGGTGGCGGGCCCACCCCACCGGTGGCGGCAACACCCGGACGAAATTTGCCCGGCGGTACGTATTTGTGAGCTGACTTTTGGGAGTGTTTCCAACGCCAAAACTGGCCGAAAAGATGATGGGACTTTGAACGATTGGCCCGCCGGCCGGGAAAGCCCGGCGCCCCAAAGCCGGCAGCAGCCCGGCAATTATTTTTTTCCGAACAATTCGCCTGGAATGAAATAGATTTTAATGAATTTCTCGCGAAGATTGGCGGCGGCTTCAAACTGCTTGCAGTCTTCCAGATGGTGGATCAGGGCCACAGCGGCCTCGTTCAATTCCTGCCGCACGAGCGGGATGTCCTGATTGAGCGAGAAAGTTTTGCCGAAGGGCACGACGGGGTTGGGAACGACGTTCAGGCCATGATAGAGGATGCTCAGATTTTGGTAAAGCACGGGGTCCGTGGGATCGAGGAGGAGCGCTTCGAGGGTTTGCGTTACGGCCTCGGGGATGCGGCCCTGGTGGGCGAGTTCGACCGCCGCGAAGCGGTAGCCGGTACTCTCCAGGGGCACCAGTTGCTCGATATAGCGGGCGTGTTTTTCCGCAGCGGACCAGTCCTGCAGATGTTCACACACCTGCACCAGCAGGACGTAAATATGGTGATTTCCGACGTCGGCAATCTCTGTTTCCGGCCGGCCGCGTCGGAGGGAGCTTTCGCGTGAAGTTTGATTGGCGTAATGATCCACGTCGACCGCCCGCAGGAGAACCGCATTGCTTTGTTGGTAGGCCGCCCGGGCTTCGTCCATCTGGCCGCGATGTTCCAGGAGTTCGCCCTTGATCAGGTAAAACATGCCCATGTCCCGAAAGAGGGTGTTGTCCTGCTTCGGCAGCGATAACGGCGGGTGGTCGAGAATGAACAGGCCTTTTTCGGCCTCCGTGATGGCGGCGTTAATGCCGGTTTCCTCGGCGGCCCAATCTCCCGGATGGTTTTCCCGGGCCTCGTCCCAAATGCAATTGGCCAGGCCTTTGTGGACCTTGAAGCTGCCCGGCGTGGCGGTGGCGGCGCTTTTCCAGAGCGCGTAATCCGTTTGCCAGTCTTCATTGCGCGCGTGGGTGCGTGCGCCCAGCGCCGCGGTGGTGGTGGCCGCCAGGGCCCATCCGATGGCGGGGCCCTCCCGGCGCAGAGCGGGCAGGGCCCGGGCAAGGAAATCACCCAAACGCAACAAGCCCAGGGCGGCGGCCACACAAAAACCGATCGAGGGCAAATACAGGAATCGTTCCGCCATGATGCTGCCAATGGGAATGAGGAGATTGCTCGTCAGCAACTGCATCATAAAAAAAATGCCGATGCTCCAGCTTAAGAGTGGTTGACGGCGCCGGCAACGAACTGCCAGCCAAATCAACGCGACCAGCACGGCCAGGGCCACCCACGAGAGCACGTCATGGAAGCCTGCGCCGGGTTCGCCGTACATCGGAATCTGATGGTAGGAGTAATCGCAGGACAGGGTGCGCGGGAAAATCATCAACCACAAATACCGTCCGAGAATATTGATGGCCGTCATCGCTCCCTGGAACCAGGAGTCAGCCTGGGAAATTGGATTGTCGGCAAAAACCTGGCCGAAAACCGGGGAGTGGAACTTGCGCTGGAAATAGACGCCGATCACCAGCAGGACCGGTGGCAAGACAAAGGCGCATCCCTTTAATCCAAATTCAAAGGCGGCGCGCTTGAGCCGCTTCCCAAAATCCCGGCCGGGCAGCAGCGGCCACCGCCACAGCCAGTCATAGAGCAACAAAAACGCCACAATCATGATCGCGCTTTCCTTGGCGAACGTGCCCCACAAGGCGTTCAGGGCCGTGCCGGTAAGCCAGGCGGCTTTGCGCCACCCGGAGGCATCCGCCGCCCGGAGATAGCACCAGCCGCCCAGAAGGATGGACAAAGTCGCCAGCAAGTCACCGCGACCAACAATATTAGTCACGGACTCGACGTTGACGGGGTGCACGGCGAACAACGCCGCCGCGATGGCCGCCACCGCCAATTTGCCCGACAGGCGGCGGACAATCACCAGCACCAGGCAGACATTGACCCATTGGAGCAAGAAATTCACCACATGGTAGCCAAAAGGAATTGGGCCGTCACCCAATAGGGAATAGTTGAAAAGGTAACTCAGTGTTGTCAGGGGGCGGTACAAATCGCTTTCAAAGGCGGGCCACCAGTAATTTTCGTGAAATATCAGGTAGATATTGTCATGCGTGACGGCCCGGATGCGGGGGTCGGTTCCAATGACGGTGCCATTGTCCAGCACCAAGCCGGCGCTGAAGGAATTGGAATAGGCGGCGAGGAGCAGGAGGCCGAGCGCCAGGCAGAGGAGAACAAGGTTCAACCGCAGTCGCGGGGTGGGCGGGGGAGTTGCCCTGGACAAGTTGGAAGCGGTAACTTGGGGGGGCCGCTTTGGCGGGAGCGGCTGCCGGTGACTCTCCGCCGCGGTTGGCCCGGGCCAGGTCGGCCAGAGGTGCCGTCGACGGCGCCGGGGATTTGGGCGGTATGGGGTCGCGACGCGGTTTGTTTTTTGCCATGGCGGCGGGGCTTTCCAGAAAAGGCGATATTGTGGGTAATGGTTCGGGGGAGGCGATGGAAAAAAGGTGATGGAGGCGAAAGATGCGATCAGGGCGACTGAAGGGGCTTTTCGGATTTAAGCCCTGAGCCGGGGCGTGGCGAGCGGGGAAGTATTTGAGGCGAAAGGGAGGACGCGGAAAACCAGATTGAGAAAAGATCGATTAATCGCCCCAGTCGCCTCAATCGCTTTAATCGCTTTCCCACACTCCCTTGACTCATGCTGCCCGGTGGGCTAGAACCAGCGACGGAAGGGTGGCAGAGTGGACGATTGCGGCTGACTTGAAATCAGCTGAACCGCAAGGTTCCGGGGGTTCGAATCCCTCCCCTTCCGCCCCTTTCTTTTTTCGTGATACTGGACATTACTGGACAAACCTTCCCCATCTTGCTCATCTTCAGGGTCTTGTTCCTCGTTTATTACATTTTCGGACGAACTCACAATTTCGTGATTGGTCAAACTTAGACCATTTTGACCGCCTTTAGGTGGGTATTTTGCTGGGGTAGCGCACCCCTGGGGGTTTTTTACCCACCCGTTTGAGAGGGCGGAAGGCAGATTAACCACCTTTTCAAGCGCGCCGCGCAAATCCAGCTTGGTTACATCCGTATAGACCTCGTTGGTCAGATGGAGGCTTTTGTGCCGGGCCAACTGTTGCAGAATGCGCGGCGGGATACCGGCACGCTGGCCGCGCGTGATAAACGTGCGCCGGAAGGTATGGAAACCAATCGGGCGGCCAAGCTCATCCTCCAGCGGGATATTCGCGTTAGCCAGGTCTTCCTTGAGGCTGGTATGTTTCGCCACGCCACGGCGGAAGACGCGCATGTCCGGCTTCCAGTAGGGCGGACGGAACGCTTCCAGTTCGCGCGCCATTTCAGCAGTCAATGGAATCACATCCCAGCGGCGTGCTTTGGTGGCCTCGGGCCGCAGGGTCAGCGCCGGTTCAGGACCAAAGCGCACATCACTCCACTGGAGTTTGCGTGCCTCCATGTGCCGCAGGCCGGTCGAGACAAGCAGCTTGTAAAGCAGCCGCCATTTCTTCGCCACGGCCAGGAGCCGGTCAAGTTCGTCATCACTCAGCGCGCGCGGCCCTTCCAGGTATTTCGCACAGACGGTGAGCTTCTTGATCCGCCGCCGCATCGGATTGGGCGCGCCGTAGATTTGCTCCACCCAGTTGAGGAAGGCCGAGAGCGCGGTCAGGTAATGGTTCATCGTGCGCGTGGCCATGTCTTCCTGGCGGTTGCGCCAGTCATGGAAGCCTTTGGGGGTTATGTCGCGCAGGGTGGTCCACCGGCACGACCGCGTGAGGATGGGCAGACGGTTTTTGATCTGTCGGATGTAGTCCGGCGCGCGGCCCCGGTTATTGAGCTCCGCCACAAACTCATTGATGAGTTCTTGCAGGGGACGGTTTAGCGCCTGCCGGGCGGTTTTGGGTGGGATTTTCCCTTCGCGCTCCATCTCCATTTCCTCCGCGATGCGCTTGAGGTTTTCCCAGGCTAGCTCCTTGTTCGTCGTGCCGAGGCCGACCTCGTGCCGTCGGGGATCGTCGCCGATTCTGATTCGGCCACGGTAGGTTTTGTAACGCTTATCGGGTTTGAGTAGAAACATCATCATTTGTGTCCGCCTCCTCGGGTGATTTGATGTTGTAGGTAGGTTTGGATTTCGGAGCCGAGTATAAACCATCGGCCCCCGATTTTGAAAGCCCGGAGAGTCTTTTTTTCAATAAATCGGCGAAGGGTTTTGAGGCTGACGCGAAGGAGCTTCGCACCTTCTTCGAGGTTCAACGGTGGTTCGTAGTCTTGCAGGGTTTGAGTGCTCATGGCGGTGTTTTGGTTGGTTGAGTGCGTTTGGGTTGGAGGCCGAGTTTCGGCGGCGAGTTTTCCGGAGGGGCCAGGTTGCCCAGCGTGGACACGACCGGGTCGTTGCTGACGGCGGTGGTGTTGACCGGGGCGGGTGGCGGTGGTTCTGGCGGTTTTGGCGGCGGTGGCGTGCCTTTGCCAACATCGTGCGAAATTTCGTAGCGGTGTCCGTCGAGCGTGAACACGTCCCACTTCGTTATCTTGCCGATTTGATCTTCATGCAGGTAACGCCCGTCCGATAGCATAGCCAGGACCTGGTTGCCGCCAATTAGGAGGCCCGTGACCACGACCGGAGGCGGAGTGTCGGACGCCGCGGCTGCGGGCGAGCCCGGAGCAGACGGCGCCGACGTGCTCGATGGCGGCGGCCCGCCCTGGCCGAACGTGAAATGCGCAGGCAGCGCGGGGCCGAGGGTGTTGGCCGGGTTGATTGCCGCAATTTTTTGTTTCACCGCTCCGCCCATGAAGCGCGTGACGCCTTTTGCGAAAAACCACGGAATGAGCAGGCACAACAGCCCCGCAGCGGCGGCCATCGGAAACACCGTCCAAATCGGCAGGCCCTTGGCGCGAGCGCCCTTGTCCGCCTTGCTGCCGAGGACGCCGACGCCTTTGGCGGTGTCGTAGCAGTTGGCAAGGCCCTTGGCGTCGAGCTTGAACACCGAGCGGTCGAAGTAGTCCAAACGACTACCCATTGTAGGGTCTCCGTAGAACATCTTGACGACGAAGCGGCCCATGCCGCGAAAGATGAGATATTTCGCCGTGTATTCGTTGCGGACGTGAATGTAATCCTGGGCGACCGAACGAAACTGCTTGTCCAGGTTGCCCGGTGCCTGGGTGATCGGAAACACCACGTCGCCCAGCTTGCGGTGTTGCGAGAGGTAATGCAGCGCGTCCCGGTGCAGGCTCGCCCACTCGCGGGCGTTGAAGTGCTCGTGCGCCTCATCCAGGAAATACGCCACGCCGTTGCTGCCGTCGTTGGCTTCCGCGCTGCGGTGGTTCCAAAATTTCTTGGTCTCATCATCCGTCAGAATCCGCAGCCGCTGGGGGATTTTGTAGTCCTCTTGCGGGTGCTGCTTTTGGACATACTCGTTCAATTCCGGCAGCTTGACGGCCAGGTTGGTGACGATGTTGCGGTTGGTTTCCACCAGCTCCTTGACGAGCAGGTGCATCCCGAACAGCGATTTGCCGCCGCCGGGTTTGCCGCAGATGATATGGATAGCCATGACTCAGGCAGGTTTGGATTTGTAGAAGGCCATGTAAACGACGTAGGCCAGCGCGAGCAGCTTGATGTAGGTCAAACGGCCCAGCATCGCGGCGACACACGTTGCCACGGGAAATACCTGGTCGAGCATCCACATGGCCTGCGCCGGGAACGAGTGAAACGGCCCGGACGAGAACAGCGCCGCGAATTGCCCAAGGATCGGCCAGTTGGTGTCGTAAATCGCCACGCACGCGGCCAGGAGCACGGCCACCGCGCCCGCCGTCAGCAGGATGTAGGTTGCCGCAGTGACCAGGCCGCCATCCGATTCCCCGGCGATGATCACTTTCGGGCCGACGATTTGCGAGAGCTTGCCCGAGTCCTTGATGACCGCGAACGTCTCGCGCAATGCCCAGATAGCGAACGACACCACCGCGAGCCAGGCCAGCGCGGTGCGAAAGCCCGAGATCACCGGCCCCAGGCGGTCAGTGCGGAATGGGTTGAAGTCAATCGTGCCGCCGCCAAACGTGGACGGGATGGCGATTCTAAAAACCGAGCTCGGGTCCGCCGTTGAAAAATCCGCGTTGGGAATCGTGCTCTGGACGCCAATCGTGCCCAGCGCACCGGTCCAGTTGGAGCTCATGTTACCTTCCGCCGCCGCGTTCGCATTGGGGTCTGTCCCCCGCGTGAACGCCGAGGAATTGCCCGAGGCGTCGTTGCCGCGCTGCGCCCACGCTTCGATTTTATCCGTGTTGCCCGAAGTGTTGCCGGTGGTATTGCCCGTGCCATTGCCCGAGGTGTTGCCCAGATTGTCCAGTTTGTTTGCGATATTATTAAGTGTGTTGTTAATTGTGGTCGTGCCGTTGGCGATGGTGGAGTTGAGGGTAATCGTGGTGGTGTTTATGGTAGTGTTGACGAGCTGCGCATTGTTCGTCTCGGAAATCATCAGGTTTTGCACACCTTGTTGATACCCGTTCAGCGTCATCACGTCCGACGTGGAGGTGTAGCTGGTGTTGCCAATTCTGGGGTTCACCCAGACGGCGGTTGCGCCGGCACTCGGGATCGGCGCACCCGAACCGCTTTGCAACACCGGCGCGTTGATGAGCGTCGAGGGCAGTTCCACGGCGATGTTGCCGCTGCTTTGTTGCGCGGTGGGGCCGGTAACGCCGCCTTGCGTGATCTGCGCGGGAACCCCTCCCTTGTCCGTAAGGTTGCCGGTATAGGTCAGGCCGGTTCCTGGACCGCTGGTATAGCCCGGCGCGACGAGGCCCGCTGTGAGCTGGCCCGAATGCCCCGGTGGAATCGTCACATTTGCCGAAAAAGCGTTCCACCCGTCGGAAGTCAGCGGCACGTCCACGGTCGTGAGCATGACGCTGTCCGAGTAAATTGCCTCAGTGACATCGCCATTGTGGTAGTAAATGGACTGCCTGATCTGGGTAATTTGAGTGGTGGTGAAGCCGTGATAGGCGTCCTGCTGTATGAGGGTTGTGTTCGAGCCGTTCAACTGGCTGGGGAAAACTTGTGTGCCGGAAGACCCGCTGATTTGAAGTTGGCCTGAGGTCCAGCCCTGGTTGACCGGCATGGGGCCGACTGTGACCACCGAGTGCGTTTGAAAATTGTAAAGCAGCGTGCCGACGTAATACGGCATCCCCAGGTAGGCGTGCGCTCCCGCTGCATAGTAATCGTATTGGTTGCCGTCCACCGGGCCGCTAAAATCAAATGTCACTGTCAGCGTAACCGAACCCCAAAACGTCGGATAGGGTGGGTTGGCCTGGCCCGCCGTGGCCGTCACCGCCGCCGTCACTGTGACCGTGACTGTGCGCGGGCCGTCCTGCAATACGGCGGTGGTGGTGTCCGCCCGAGCGCCGGACGCCAGGGCGAGCAGCACCAGCAGCGCGATGACCAGCAGCCACCAGTCGAAATTTCTGAATGGATCGGTTTTCATGCGTCCCTTTCCGGCGCGGACACCGAGCGAAACCAGCGCAGGCCCGCGCGGAATAGTTGGATGAAGCAGGCCGCCACGAAGAAAACGAAGAAGGCTTTCGCCTCGTTCGTGGAAGCCCAGGCGGGAAAATTGATGTTGGAAAAATCAGGCATGGCTATTTGCGGGTAAGAGGTGAAAGGAGCAGCCAGCCAAAGACGAAGCCCGCGAGCCCGACCAGCCACAGCGACGTGCCACCGCTGGCCGCCGGGGTGACGACCGCCAGGGTCAAAGCCCAATCCGGAGAAGCCGACGACGCGGGCGCATACGTCGAGCCGTAGTAATGGCCGTCAAACGACATGGAGAAGAAAAATGGCGGCGTCCAATCGCTCGCGTCCACTGTCTGCGTCGAGAGGTATAGCTCGGTTGTTTTCGGGTCCCAGAGGCGGTCGTTGTTGCCGGTGTAGTGGCCCGCGCTATCGTAAACGTGGAAATGGTAAGTCCCCTCGTTGCGGTCGTTCGCCAGGCCGCGCACCGCCGAACCGATGACGGTGGCGATGAGTGTCCCATTCGCATAGGTCAGCGTGCCGTAGAGGTTTTCGTCACCGTATGGCACATACTGGTCCGGCGCACCGGGCGAGTTGAGATTGGGCGTGACGTTGAAGTTCATGCTCTGCGCCGCGAGCGGTGAGCACAACACAACGAGCAGGAAGATGAGGGAGAGTTGTCGCATGAAAGTGATACCACCATTAACGGAGGTGGCCCCCGTGCTCTCTACACGCGCTTGAACCAGCGGCGACCGACGAAGAAGCCGGTCACCAGGATCGCGAGCGTGCTGACGACGGCAAAAAGCGTCGTAGCCGTGGCGAGAGCAGCAGTGATGTCATCCATGTTGAGTGGAGTTTGGGTTTGGTTTTGCCGAAGGCGTCATTGCCTCCGGAAAATCTTGTTCCGCACGCACCACCGCACGACTTTGAGCAAAACGATCAGGCACAGCATCGGCCCCAGGGTGACGACCGCGAGACGGGCTTGCTGCTCAGCAAGCCAAGCCGGATAGGGCTGGGCCTCCACGGGAGCGCGGGTTGCGGATGTCTGTTCGTTTTGCACGCGCAACTAATCGTTCACCTTTGCCGCGTTTTCAAATGGTAATTACGTTTTAGCACTTCATAGTATTTCCGTTAATTGTCTTCACTGTGAAGACATTCGCACCGTAAAATATTACGCGCTATTCTTGTTCATTCTCGGAATGCTCAAATAATCCCGGACGGCGGCGCGGATCGTCCACGCTGACAATCGCCGAGGCGGTCCAATAATTCAGTAGCACAACCCGGCCTTTGATACTCGCGCGGGACAAGGATTTGCCCTCCAAGTCCTTCACCTGGAAATCGGGCAGCGGTTGGCCGATCAACTGGCGGCGGGACGCGACGGCAGCGGCCTCCTCCTTAAATGACTCAAGGAAGGTGGCCGCCATTTGGGCCGTGGGCGTGCCGGGGTAGTCTTGGATAATCTGCTCCAGTAGTTGGGTGGAAGTTTCCGGCAAATTGAAATAGCCTGAATAAAGCAGGGCCTTCGCCAAGGCGACTTGCGCGAAGCGGTCGGTTTTTTCATTCTCATGCGCAGCCAGGATGGCGTCATAGGCCTGCAAAATGTCTGCCCAGGCTTTGGGTGTGGCGTGAGTTCCATTCTTTAGGTTTTCCTCGCTCCTGGCCTCAATCTTTGTGTTCAACGCCACTAATTGCTTCGCGATATCGTCCCCGGCGAGTGTGGCTGTTGGCGACCGAGGCAATGGAGGCGACGAAGGCGATTGGGTCGAGGCCAGCCCGACCGCCACGAACCAGCAGCAAGCTACGATGGCGAAAACGAATAAGGGTTTGATTTTCATGGAAAACTCCATTGCCCAATTTAGCCGCCACGTATTACTGTTCCTGGCACGGGTGGGGTCACGAGCATGGGCAGGAATTGCTTAAAGACGCCTACTTGACCCGATGAGATAAAGGTGGCGGCTTGCTGGAGTATCTGCGCTTGCTGATCGGGCGGGATGGGATTGCCATTGGCGGCGGTGCGATATTGATAGACCAAATTCACCAGTTGTTCCTCCTGGTCCAAAGTGAGCGGCGGCACGTTGGCCGTTTCCAAGGCATCCGTATAGCCGCCACCAAGGATGACTGCGCGTTCCTGGACTTGATCATTGTAGGTTTGGTAATAATCCTCATTGCCATTCAGCAAGGGTTGCAGTTGTGCGGTCGCGTTCTGTTCGACCGCTTGGATCAGCGGTTGCAATTGCTGATCGTGCTGCGCCAACGCCGTCGAGACTTGCCCATCGGTCATGGTGCGCAAGCTGGCGAGCACTTGGGGCGGGAGAGGGTTTTGCTGGCGGATGGCGGTCTCTTCGTCCTGCGAGTCCGAGACAATCTTAACAAAGGCCGCCGCTTGCTCAGACGTGAACCGCATTTTTTGCATCAGGTTGCCATAACGATAGCGAACCATGTCAGCGGTAGGCATGCTAACCGGGCCGGGTGCCACAATTGGGCCGGTTGACTGGTCTCGCCCTGTGGCCGCAGTAAACAGGTCGCGCATTTTGGGCCGATTGGGATAAACTCCCGGCATGGGCGCACTCGGGTTCACCTTCGGGCTTATTGGCGCGGGTGTCACAGCCTGGATTGCAGGCACATTTGCGGGAGCTGAAGCCACCACTGGGGCGGCCACTTGAGCGGAAGCAGCGGAGGTAGATACCTGTGCGATTTTGGTCGAGCCCCCAGAGCCACCTTGAGGCAAGCTGACTGGTTGGCCGTGCGCATTATTCTGAAACGATACAGCGAAGGGCATAAAGGCAATAGCCAGGATGACCGCAGCCGCAATGGCGATTTTAGTTTTGGTAGTCATATAAATTGCTTTGAGTAAGGTATGGCCGAGGCTCAGCCCTTTGGCATGGGCTACTGCTGCCACGTCTGCGACCAATCCTGGCGGGGCGGCCTGCGCGGCATTGGCTGAAAGAACCTCAGATAGCAATGCCGCCGTGGTTACCACGCCGCTCCGCGCGAAATGGCGGCGCAATTTTTCCACGGCACGGTCAGTACGCACCCGCGCGCTGTCCTCGCTCAGGCCGAGCGCCGCGCCGACTTCGCGGTGGCTCTGGCCTTGAAAATACCGCAGGAGAACGGCATTGCGGTCGCGGTCGTTGAGTTGGCCCACGGCTTTGTCCAGCAGGGGGCGCAGTTGTTCCCACTGAACGTCGGGGGTGGAGATGGTTTGCATAGCGGCGGCTTCTCGTTCGAGGGTTTCCCGTTTCTGCAAATTGCGAATCATGCAGAGAGCGATGTAACGGGTGCTGGCGTGCAGCCAGCCAGCCAAAGTTTTGTGCCCGATTAGCATGGGTGCTTTGCGGGCCAGGAGGATAAAAACATCCTGGGTAACGTCCCTGGCCAGATGCGCCTTGCCGCCGACTAAACGCCACGCCGCTGCATGGACCAGCCCGGCGTAGCGCCGGACTAGCTCGGTGAAGGCGGCCTCGGAGCCGTCCTCCACATGCTGGCGGAGTAATTCAGAGTCGGTTTGCATGGGTTTTTCTACCCTGTTATTGCGCGAGATGAACAAACCGAACAAAGAAAACGCTCCTAAACACATTTATTATAACCCCGACCAGGCCGCATAGACTCACAATATGGCGAATCCCACCCCGCAGACCGGAGCGGCTACCGTGCGTGCGCTACACCTCCCGTCCGTCAGCACCCCGGACTGCTTTCCTCCCTTCTTTTTGGAAAAAAG
>Ga0206896_1082_pt1 | contig 21188 bp, 19 predicted proteins | sample Alteio_BWOrgHeat_52_FD_152969 | JGI IMG/M metagenome (GOLD analysis project Ga0206896, IMG submission 152969) | Enriched cells from forest soil in Barre Woods Harvard Forest LTER site, Petersham, Massachusetts, United States -... | ecosystem: Environmental > Terrestrial > Soil > Temperate forest >... | reverse complement strand
GGTCAGTTGCTTGGCCTGTACATAATATTGGAAGGCCTCGCTGTACTTCTTTTCCCCCATTAAGGCATCCCCTTTGTCAAACAACCCCAGGCAGTAATCCGCGTCTCCTTCCCGGGTGACCGAGAGCATGGAGTCGGCGTAGGCTTCGGCCACTTCGTAGTTGTGCTGTTTCTGGTAGTAGTACCGTTTGAAGTCATACATGCGGTACAGGTCGTGGCTGCCTGGGCCGGGAAGCACCCGGTATACGGAGTCGATGAGCGCAAGCGCCGCCTCGGGGCGATCGAGGGAGTCCGCCGTATGGAAAACCTGGTCCAGGTAACGGGTGTTTGAGGGTTCGTCCTTTTCTTCCCGTCTACAGGAGAACAGGATCAGCAAGAGGGAGGGGACGAGGATCGATCTAGGCATGCAAACGGAAATGGAAGGAAGGTTAGCAAAACCCGGATGATCCGGGCTATTCATTTTGAACAAGTCGGCGCTAGACCAGGAACAGTTTTGTCTCGTATTCCATATGGACCTGACCGTTCTCCTGATAGCGTTGAAATATCTCCCCCAGCTCCTGGAAGGTGTCCTCGTATCCGGGCTCACCCTCCGCGGGCATATAGGAAGAACTGAGGAGTTGTCCCCACAGACCGTCGAAGTTCATGATCTGGTCATGCCGGAAGGATTTCAAACGAACATCCAGGGGAGCAAAAAACGCCCGGATCCCGTTTTCCTCCGCATGGCTGCCGTGGATAGCGTCGTAGTTCTTACCCCGACGGCGCTTCAGGTCGTCGATGGCCCTTAGGAAGGGCGTATCGGTCAGGCGCACGTTCCAGACCAGCAGGGTGTGTCCTCCGGGGCGAAGGATGCGGTTAAATTCGATACGCGTCGGGGCAGGCTCCATCCAATGAAAGGCCTGGGCCACGGTGATCAGGTCTACGCTGTGGTCCTCCAGCCCCGTGGCCTCGGCGCGGCCATCGATACTCTTAAAATGTTGAAAGCGCAGGAGGTGCGCTTCTCCCGCCAGGCGCATCGCCTCGTTTGGCTCCACACCCGTGACCGAAAAGCCGTGTTTCAGGAGCAGGTCGGTAAAAATCCCCGTGCCCGAACCGATGTCGGCGATGACGTGTTTACGGTTGAGGTGGATCGTTTCCCGCAGGTAGGGGATGATGGCCTGCGGATAAGTAGGACGGTATTTGACGTAATTGTCTACCCTCCCGGAAAAGCGTTGGGTCGGCTGTAGAGAAGAGGTGTCCATAGTGGGACAAAGTTACTCTTTTCGGTTCATTTCATTCAGTTTAACGAGGTCCTTATGAGGGGATGCGGGAAAGCGCTAATTTCCAGTATCTGATTGGTTATGGCTCAGTTGTTTCCGATAGCTATCCTCGAAAATTCGACCCACGCCTGGCCTCGACCTCTACGCCGGCACGATCTGGCTCGTCGCCAGGTCGACGACCACGGTCTTGTCATAAGGCTGTTTGGTTCCGTCCTTTAGCACTTCCGTGAATTTCAGCGTAATCTTGCCGGGGTCGACGGTGATCGTCAGGTACCCATACCCGTACAGGGAGCTGTCAAAGGTATGGTCGTCGATTTTGGCCCCGTCCGCGTGGGCGACGTTCTGGATACCGTGACCGCTGCACCCCACGACATAATAAGGGATCTGCATATTGACACCGCTAAAGGGGTAATACCGGGTAAAGCGCTGGTAATTGTGGGAATGCCCGGATATGACCGCATCCGGCATGATACCGGCCTTGGTGCAAGAGTCGTCGATATCCTTCAGCATGGCAGGGCTTGGGCTATGGCCGCCCCCGCTAAAAGGTGGGTGGTGCACGGCTACGATGAGCGCCTTTCTCGGTCCCTTTTTCCTTTGAGCAGCGACGGCGGTCAGGGTGGCGGTCAACCAGGTTTTTTGATCCGTTCCGATGACGTTGCTGTCGGAGATATAGCCGGGCCCGTCGGCCACATTGGAGTACAGGGACACGACATCTACAAAGGGCGCGTTTAGGTACCAGTAGACACCGGGTTGGGCGATCATTTCCCGGTAGATCGTTGTGGCGGCAGGGGGTACGCCGGTGACGGCCTGGCAGAAGTTCTCCTGGAAGGCCGCGAGCGTTGTGCTTTGGCCTACGCTTGGCTGGCCCGGCTGATCATATTTGACCATCTCTCCGTCGTGGTTCCCGGGTATGGCGATTATTTTTCCGGGGTAGTGTTTGTAGGGGGTATAGAATTGCGCAAGGTAGCCCTTGTCGGTATTGTCGTAGTAGATCACATCGCCGAGGTGGAATAGGAAAGCGGGGGAGCTGCCGGGGTTCGCGATATCATAATCCGCGGCCATCGCCCCGGAGATGACCTCCGTCATGGTATCGGGGCTACCCGTATCACCCACCGCATGAAAGGTAATCGAGCCCGCAGCCTGGACCTGCTTCACGCCTGGCGTCCCGATAATTTCGTCGAGCGTCATGGTGGGCGGGTTGCGGTTGAGGGCCGGTATCGGCTCGAGCAGCAATGCGGTGGCGGGGTATTCGGCAAGCCCTTTACCGACGCCGGGGATGGCTTTTCGTTTGCTCTTCGGTACGGTGGTAAAAAAAGGATGGGCAAAACGTAGGGGCTCGGAAACTTTAGGAGGAGCGGTTTTTTTTGGTGGCGGTGTTTTTTTGGGGGGCATGACGTGAAGGATTGAGTGTGTAAATCTAATCCACAATTTTACCTCGAATCCCCGTAAAAAGACGGTATTTTTCCCGGAACATTGTCCAGTGAAGCCCCAGACACTATTCCAAGCCATTATTATTTTATCGTTAATCTCGGCAGCACCGAGGCCGGATTTTGAGGCATTCTCCTCCCGGTTTGTGCGGGACTACAAACAATTGCATATACCGGGACTGGAGCTGAACTACGTAGACGGTCTGCGAAAGATCAAGTCGGCGAACAGTATACGAGAACAACTTGCCTGGTTCCGGTCGATCCAGGCAAGACTTCCGGAATATCAGCCGGCCGCATTGAACCCGGCACAAAAAACCGACTATGCCCTCATCGCGTATGAGACCAGCATGAACCTCCAAAGGCTTGCGCTGGAAGAACAGTGGGCGGCGCATCCGCCGGATACGATTTCGGCGGCGGGCATCTATACGGTCCCCAATGGCAAAGCCTGGTATGCTTATCTGTTGAAGCGGTGGGTGGGCGATGAGGTAACGCCCGATCAAATCTATCAGTTTGGGCTCGCCGAAGTAGCCAGGGTAAGCAAACGGTTGGCGGACATACGCCGGCAGTGCAGCATGAGCGAAGACGACCCCTCTTTTTTTATCAAAGACCCGGGTGAGGTTCAAAGGGCTTTTGAACGGGTCAGGGGAGTGATCGACAGCAACCTGTCCCGCTTGTTTAGCATCACCCGGGTGCCCGATCTTCGGATCGCAAAGGGAGCCAGCCAGGCGCTGGCGCAGACACCCGGATATTATGACAACAACACCCGGACGTTTTATTATAACCTCTTTGATAAACCGTACAATAAGCGCCAGATCGATTGGTTGTATATCCATGAAGGCATACCTGGCCACCACTACCAGATTTCCTTGGCCTCCGCCATCGACGGGGCCCCGCTGCGACAGCTTTTTTTCTATTCGGGCTTTGCGGAAGGGTGGGGTGCGTATGCGGAGGAACTGGGAAAGGACCTGGGCGTGTATCAAACGCCTTACGATGAGTTGGGCAAGTGGGAATGGGATATTGTCCGGTCGGTGCGTGTCCCCCTGGACGTGGGCTTGAATTATTATGGGTGGACGGACCGGCAGGCGTTGGATTTTTGGAAGGCCAATATCCGGGGCCAGGACGACATTGCCCTGCGGGAGATAGCGCGGATGCGCCGCTGGCCCGCGCAGGTGGTCACCTACAAGTATGGGGCTTTACAGATCATGCACTGGAAGGAAGCGCTGCAAAAGAGGCAGGGCAATGCCTTCAACATAAAAGACTTCCACGACCGGGTGTTAAACGGTGGGACGCTACCCCTGTTTCTTGCGCGGGAGCGGGTGCTTATGGAGCCTGATAAAACCGCCAGTGGGTCTGAAAATCCTTTGCCGGGGGCTGGTCCGTCAAAATAGCGCGGACCATCTCCACCGGCATATTGTTCTCGTGCAGCACGGCATCATGGTATGCGCGGTAGGTCATCTTTCCGCTGTCGACCAGCTCTTTTCTCAGGGCTTCGAACTGCAATCCCCCGATCATATACGCCACCTGGTACAAGGGGCCATACCCGCCCGTGAAGGAGCGACGGACCTCGCCTTCGGCGTTGGCGCGTTCGTGGCCGACGCGGTCGACGAGGAAGTCGATGCACTGCTGGGGCGTCCATTTACCCATGTGGTAGTTGAGGGAAAAGATGATGCGGGCGCAGCGGTGCATACGCCAGAAAAGCATACCGACCCGGTCTTCCGGGGAGCGGGGGAAGTCCAGCTTCCAGAGGAGCCGTTCCCAATAGAGCGCCCAACCTTCGGTCCAGAAGGGGGTTTCGTAGTGACGGTAGGTCTTATAGTGTTCGCAGCTGAATTGCTGAAGGTAGTGACCGGCGATGAGTTCGTGGTGGACCGTGGCCCGGCTGAAGTGGGGGTTGTTCCCGCGCATGCCCATCATCCGGTCGTTGTACTCCATGCCGTTGGTGGGGTAGGCGATGGAGAACTCTTCGCCTCCGTAAAAGAAGGGGAGGATGAGTTGGAGCTGAGGGCTCATCATGGCCATGCGCCAGGTTTCATCGGCCATCGGAGGGATGGTGACGAGGTCCTTGCTCCGGAGAAAATCGAGGGATTCATTGTAGAGTTCGAGCATGGCCTCCGGTTGGTCGCCCGGGGGTACATACGTATTCTTTACTTTCTCCAGGGCGGCCTTCCAAATGTCTCCGAAGCCCATCTCCCGAGAAGCCTTCAGCATCTCCTTGTCACACCAGGCGAATTCCTTGTTCGCGATGTCGATGAGCTCTTCCGGGGTATAAGGGATCATCTCGTTGTGAAGTTGGCGGACGATTTCGTCGCGGCCGATGGGATCGCCGACGATACCGCTGCTGTCCCGTTGGAGGTCCTTGTCTCCGAGCCGGTGGTTGAAGCCCTGAGCGTAGACCTCAAGGGCACTGTCGAGGTGTCGGTAGGGTAGGGGAACCCACCAGGTAAAATCGGGGTCGTAGGCGTTGTAGAATTTAAAGACGCTGCCGGCGGCGTAGCGAAGGCCTTCGATGATCTTGAGCGCGGCGCGTATTTGCTTGACCGTAATACCGGGATCGGTGGCAAGGCGTTGGTTGAGCGTATGCAGTTGCTGGGTGATCGCGTAGAAATCGGCGGCCACCAGGTGAGCGTCGGGCCTTTTCCCCCGTCTCCTGGCCTTTTCCATGGCGTACAAGGTGTCGGCAAAGGGGAACCAGGCTTCGTGCAGGGCCTGATAGGACTTCGCCTCTTCGTCGTAACGGTGAATTTCTTCGTTCAGGTCCCGTTTGAACAGCACATAGTCGACTTTGCAGCCGGTGGTCAGGCCGTCGAAGTGCAGGGTGTCGAGTTTTGCGAGGTACCCGCGGCAAAGCTCCTGGTACCGCTTGCCGCGTTCGGGGGAGTAATCGACAAAGTAGAACCGGTCCAGCGCGGCATGGTCGGCCTGGAAGAGCTGGATGAGCTCCGGCATCTGCGAACAGGGAAGGTATACGTTAACCTGGGCGGTGGCGCCAAGGGTGGCAAGCAAACAGGTGAGGAGCAACAGTCGGCGCATATGTTATATTTAGAACCTACTTGGATGGAAAGCATCTATGGGTACGATAGGCTTGCGGCCGGAGGCCAGGTCCGCGACGACCTTCCCGGTAGCCGGTCCCAGGCTGAGCCCCATCATCGAGTGGCCTCCGGCGATGAGGAGGTTGTCCCGGTCTTTGGGATACCCGATATAGGGCAGTCCGTCAGGGGAACAAGGGCGGAAGCCGTACCAAATGTCCTTTTTATCCGGGACATTCAGATGAATACCAGGGAAATACCGTGGAACGGAATTGACGATGGCCTCGACGCGGTTCATCCGGATGTGGTCATTCACCGGCGCGATCTCCATGGTGCCGCCATAGCGGGTCATTCCGCCCATAGGCGTGATGGCTACCCTTGCTTCGCAAAGGATGGCTGGTATGCGCAGGGGTTGATGGTCCAACGTAAACGAATATCCTTTTCCCGGCATCAGGGAGAGGGACACGCCGGCGAGGGCCGCAAGCTGCGGCAGCCAGGATCCGCCGGTCAGGACGAACCGGTCGGCACTGAAATCACCCAAGGGGGTCGTGACCTGCGTGATGGAACGGCCTGTACGGGTCATTCCGGTCACCGGCGCCCCGGTAACGATCCGTACCCCTGCCTTACGAAGGGCTTCCACGAGTTGGGGGACAAGCCGGTTGGGGTATACATGGGCGTCGGAACGATAGTGTACGGCTCCCAGGATATTCAGTTCCAGACCCGGCTCCAGGGCCCTCACCGCCGCTGGGTTGAGGGCCTCGACGTCGAGGCCCATGCGCCTGGCTTTGTCCCCGAGACGGACCTCTTCTTCGGCGACCTTTGGGGTCTTGAAGTACATCAGGATGCCTTTCTTCTCCAGGTCGAAGTCGAACCCAGGTTCTTCGGCAAGAACTTCATAGAGGTTTTTGCTATAGACATTCAGGTCGCGCAGATAAGGGGCCGACCGGTCGACATGGGCTTGGGTGGCGCTGCGTATAAACTTCCAGCCCCAGGAGAGGAGGGCTGGGTCCAGCGACGGTTTTACATAAAAGGGGCTGCTGGAATCGAACATCCATCGGATACCCTGGAGGACCATACCGGGGGCGGCCAGGGGGACGAAGTGACTGGGCACGATCATGCCCAGGTTGCCGTAGGAGCAATTGTCCTCAAGGTCCGATTTGTCCAAAAGGGTCACCTCCCAGCCTTCCTTACGCAGGTACCAGGCCGAACAAAGACCGATGATCCCTCCTCCTATAACCACTGCCTTCATACCTACATGACTTGAAACCCGTATGCGTATGGATCGTCTTCCGGGTCTATGGTAATGGTGTTATATCCGTAAATCCTGGCCCAGCCTTCGACGCTGGGAATAATGGCCTCGCGTCCGCCGACCGTGGTCACGTCTTCGACCTTGCCGGTGAAGCGGGAACCGATGATGCTCTCGTGGACAAAACGGTCTCCTTTGCGGAGCCTCCCCTGGGCAAACCACTGCGCCATGCGTGCGGAGGTGCCTGTCCCGCAGGGGCTACGGTCTATGGCTTTGTCTCCGTAAAAGACGGCGTTTCGGGCGGTAGACGTGGGGTCGATGACGGCTCCGGCCCAGAGGATGTGGGAGCAGCCTTTTATAGTGGGGTCGTCGGGGTGTACAAACGTGTGGGCGGCGTTGATCCGGTCCCGAAGCACCTTTGACCAGGCGATGAGCTGTCCCGCGCTGTATTCCTGCAGGCCATGGAAATGCTCCTGGGGATCCACGATGGCGTAGAAGTTCCCCCCGTAGCTGACGTCTACCTGCAAGAGGCCCAGGTCGGGACACTCCACGGCGATGTTGGAGGCGGCCAGGTAAGCGGGGACGTTGGTGAGCTTAACGCTCCGGACCTTTTTTCCCTCCTGTCTGTACTCGATCAGCACCAGGCCAGCCGGGGCTTCCATACGCACGATCCCCGGAGTGCGGGGTACGATCAGACCTTCCTCAATGCCGATGGTGATGGTCCCTATCGTGCCGTGACCGCACATGGGGAGACAGCCACTGGTCTCTATAAACAGCACGGCCACGTCGTTGGCGGGATCCTGAGGCGCGTACAGGATGCTTCCGCTCATCATGTCGTGCCCCCGGGGCTCGAACATCAAGCCCTTGCGGATCCAGTCAAATTCCTGGAGAAAGTGCTGGCGGCGTTCGCTCATGGTAGAGCCCTTCAGAACGGGTCCTCCCCCGGCGACGAGGCGAACGGGGTTACCACAGGTGTGGGCGTCTATGCAAAAAAATGTTCGTTTCATGGGAGGTCGGGCCTTGTGGCCAGTGCCGCATCAATGATAGCCAATATTCGTTTCTTTTCCTTGTCCGCCGGCACAAGCCGGGGAGCCCGGACGGTTTCGGAGCCGATGCCGGTTCTGGAGGCCGCCAGTTTTATGTATTGCACGAGTTTTGGATGGATGTCCAGTTCCAGGACGGGCAGGAACCAGCGATACAGCACCAGGGCTTCGGCCAGCCTTCCGGCTTTGACAAGGCGGTATATGGCTACGGTTTCCCGGGGGAAGGCGTCTACCAGGCCGGCCACCCATCCGTCAGCGCCCAGGCAAAGGCTTTCGAGGGCCAGGGGATCTACACCGCAAAGGATCTTAAAACGGTCCCCGAAGCGGTTGATCATCCTGGTGACATTGGAGACGTCCCGGGTGGATTCCTTTACGGCCTGTATGGTCGGTACACTTGTCAAGGCCTCAAACATGTCGAGGGTGACGAGGGTCTTATAGTCCACCGGGTTGTTATAGATCATGATCGGCAGGTCCGTGGCGCGGGCCACAGCCTTGAAGTATTCCAGGGTCTCCCGGTCGTCGGCGGCGTAGCGCATGGGGGGCAGCAACATGAGCCCGTCTGCGCCTTTTGCGGCGGCTTCTTCGGCGGCCCCTATGGCGCCCCGGGTCGTTTGTTCGGCGATATTGACGATGATGGGGATGCGGCCATGAAGGTAATCCTTGCTGTGCCGAAGGAGTTCCGATTTCTCCTCGCCGGCCAGGCTGGACGCTTCTCCCAACGAGCCCCCCAGCACGATCCCGTCCACACCGGCGTCCACCTGTGCCTCGAGGTTTTTCAGGAATAGGGGTATATCGAGTCGGTCGGTTTCAGTAAAGGGTGTAAGCAGCGCGGGATAAACCCCCTTCCATGGTACAATAGCCATCACAGCACGTTTAAATTGAGCGACAAAATTAAGCTACACGGCTTTGGCGGATGGACCTTGGATTAATGAGTTTTTTACCAATATTGATGCCGTCGGCTGTATCTTTCAGATATGATACAAATTGTCCTTTTTCTCCTGCTCTTGGGCAGCCCGGAACGGCACGACCACCTACCATCCGGCACCCCGGAGTGGCATAACAAGCAATGCGCCGTCGTGCTGACCTATGACGATGCGATAGACGTGGATTTGGACAATGTCCTGCCCGCGCTGGACTCTGTAGGTCTCAAAGGGACATTTTATATCATCGGATCCTCTTCCGTCGTCAGCAAGCGCTTGAACGAATGGAGGGCGGCAGCCGCCGAAGGCCATGAACTCGGCAACCACGCGCTTTTTCATCCTTGCGACGGGACGCTCCCGGGCAGGGGCTTTGTGCGCCCGGACAATGACTTGAGCAAGTACACCACGACCCGGGCCATCGGCGAAATTAGGGCGAACAACACGCTGCTAAAGGCCATCGATGGTAAGGATCGGCGGACGTTCGCCTATCCCTGCGGGGACCGGACCATAGGGGGAACCTATTTCTATCCTGAACTGCGCCAGGATTTTGCGGGCGCAAGGGGCGTAACCGGCGGGCTTCAGACGGCGTCCCAGGTAGACCTGGACAATATCGATTGTTACGCGATCCAGGACCGGTCCGCTGACTATATGATCGACCTGGTTAAAAAGGCCCAGGCCTCCCATACGCTCCTCGTATTCCTGTTTCACGGCGTGGGCGGCGGTCATAATATCAATGAAGGGAGGGGAGAGCACAGCGCTTTGCTGCATTATCTAAAGGAACATGAGTCGGAGATCTGGGTGGCGCCGATGGTCGAAGTGGCGGAAAGCATCCGCCAGACACAGCGAAAGTGAACAGGAGGCGTATCGAAACCGGACAGCCAAAAGACGTGCAGGACCGGTAAGGGCCTGAATCGTAATCACATAGAATCTGGCATTTTTTTAGCCGCTCCTGGGATATGCTCCAAAATTACGTCAAGATCGCCGTCCGGAACCTCCTCCGGCACAAGGTGTTTTCCTTTATCAACATCATCGGACTGTCGGTGGGCATGACGGCCTGCTTCCTGATCTTCCTGTATGTACGCCTGGAGACGAGTTATGATAATTTTCATACCAAGGCGGACCGTATTTACCGGATCGTGGCAGATGTACAAACGCCTTCTGAAACCGATCCGATAGGCATAACGACGGCGCCGATCGCGGTCAACATCAAAAAGGACTTTCCGGAAGTGGAGGAAGCGGTACGGTTGGGCAGGGATGGCTTTTTGGTGCGCAGGGGGAACGTAAAATTCCAGGAGACCCGTTCGGTGTATGCGGACTCGGGGTTGTTCAAGGTCTTTGACTTCCCGCTGATCCGGGGGGGACAAAAATACCGCGCTCACCGAACCGATGAGCATCATCTTGTCCGAAACGGCGGCAAAGAAATATTTTGGCAACGAGAACCCGATGGGTCAACACCTTCTTCTGACAGGCGCGGCGCTGGACGCCACCGTAACCGGTCTGATGAAGGACATCCCCGAGAACTCACAGATACAGGCCGATATGCTGGTGTCCATGTCCTCCACCAAGGCCATCTACGGACAACCAACAGCGGACAGCGAATGGACCAACCACAACTACTATACCTATGTCCTGCTGCGCCCGCACACCGACCCCAAGGCCTTTCAGGCAAAGCTCCCGGCCTTCCTGGAAAGACACGACGGTACGGAGATGAAAAAGCTGCAGATGAAAGACATTCTAAGCCTGGAGCCGCTCCGGGACGTATACCTGCGGTCAAAAAGGGATGGGTTTGTTACAGGCAATATGAGCAACGTCTATATCTTTTCGGTGATCGCGTTGTTTGTCCTACTGATTGCCTGTGTCAATTTTATCAACCTGACTACCGCCCGGGGGGCGGAGCGGGCAAAGGAAGTGGGTATCCGAAAGGTGGTCGGCGCCGCCCGGAGCGAACTGGCCCGGCAATTCCTCGGGGAGTCGATCGTGCTCAGCCTGATTGCATTTGCGCTGTCGGTCGTCTTTTGTTCACTGGCGCTGCCGGTTTTTAATAACCTCGCGGGCAAGCAGATCAGCGCCGGGCTGTTCCAGGCTCCGGTGTATATCCTGTTCCTGCTGTCGGTGGGGGTGGGTCTGCTCGCGGGTATCTATCCCTCGTTGGTACTCTCTTCTTTTAAACCGGTCAGCGTATTAAAAGGACGGTTTGTTTCCGGGGCCCGGGGGCTGCTGTTGAGAAAGGGGCTGGTCGTCTTTCAATTCACGATCTCGATCATGTTGATCGTGGGGACGTTGGTGGTCTTTGCCCAGCTAACCTTTATGCGCAAACAGGATTTGGGTTTCAGTAAGGATCAGATCCTGATCATCCATACGAACTTTGACAAGAACAGAGACGTATTCAAGCAGTCGCTGGCGTCGATCCCCGGGGTCGTCTCTTCCAGTTATTCCTCCAGCGTCCCCGGAGAGTTTAATACGTCTGCCTACTCCGAGGTAGAGAACAGCAAAGGAGAAATGCAGAAGACAAACCTGGATACCTATTTCATCGACTATGATTATCTGGACCAGTTTGGTCTAAAGGTGGTCGCGGGCCGGGGTTTCTCTCAGGCATTTTCGACGGATAGCACCAACGCCATGGTCATCAACGAGACCGCCGCAAGGACACTGGGATACCGGGATGTGGCCGGCGCCATCGGTAAAAACTTTAGTCAATGGGGGAGGCAGGGCAAGGTCATTGGGGTACTCAAGGACTTTCACTATAAATCGCTGCAGCAGACCATCAATCCGCTGGTCATGCGGGTGGAGCCCTTTGGCTTCGAGGTGATCTCGGTAAAGGTGCGGGCGGAAAACGTACCCTCCACCATAAAGGCTATCGGGAAGCAGTGGGACGCGGCTATCCCCAACCGCCCCTTCGAGGCTTATTTCCTCGACGCGCACTTCGACCAGCAATACAGGGCGGAGGAGCGCTTCGGTCGCCTGTTCCTGGACTTTGCGGCCCTGGCCATCTTTATCTCCTGTCTGGGTCTGCTCGGGCTTTCTTCTTACAGCACCCTGCAGCGCACCAAGGAGATCGGGGTGCGGAAGGTGCTGGGGGCGAGTGTGGGCAGCATCGTCAACCTGTTGTCCCTCGATTTTATAAAGCTTGTACTACTGGCCTTTGTTATCGCCACGCCCATTGCCTGGCTGGGCATGCATGCCTGGCTCCAGGATTTTGCCTATCGCACCCCTATCGGCTGGTGGATATTTGCGCTCTCCGGGATGACGGCCACGCTGATTGCTTTCGGGACCGTCTGTGTACAGGCGATCAAGGCGGCGCTTGCCAACCCGGTAAAGAGCCTCCGGACGGAATAGGTTATTTTTTCCCCCTGATCTCCTTTACTATTTTTCTAAACAACTCCGAAGAATCTATCCCGATGAGGCCTGCCAGGCGGTGGATGTCGGACATGGTGAACCGGGAGGGGTCCAGGAGTCGTTTGCTGAGGGTATTGTAGTTAAGCTGCATGTCCTGGGTGAGCACGGTAATGGGGACGATCTGCTGGATGTCGCGGATCGACTCAAGGCTGCCGTTCTCCAAGGCGGCCTTGAGGACGGTGTAATAGTTGGGCTTCTTCAAAGATAATCGTTTTTACTTCTACTTAGTTAAAAGTAGAAATAAAACAATTATAAAAAGGTATTAACCTATCCATGAAAAGAAATATTGGGAAAAAGGCCGTTTTGTGGATAACTAACCCTCTACGTTCTGGTTGTATTCCTTACTGTACTGCCTCGGGGACTTGCCGGTAACCTTTTTAAAAACCCGGTTAAACGTAACGGCGTTGCTGAATCCGGTCTGGTAAGCGACCGACGAAACGCTTTCATAGTCCCGGGACATCAGTTTTTTGCAGGCTTCGCTGACGCGAACCTCGTTGAGGAAGTTGACATAGGTCTTGAGGGTATGCTTCTTGAAATAGCGGCAGAAGGCCTGGGGGGTCAGGTGGGCGATCTCGGAGATTTTTTTGAGGGTGATGTTGTCGGTATAGTTGTTCATGGTATACTGGTAGATGTCGTTCATCCGCAGTCCCTCGGAGTCGGAAATGGAGTGCTCGATCAGTTCGGTGGAGAGGGTCTTCCACTTTTTCAGACCGGACATGAGCTGAAGGGCTTCGATAAAGGCCGCCAGCCGCTGGGCGCTGGTTTTGTTCCGGACCTCTTCGATACCCGCCCTAAGGATGTCCTGGTGGAGATAATGGGCCTGGAGGCCGTAGGAGGTGGTCTCCACGAACTTGGAGACAGTTTTCATCTCCGGAAGCTCCAGGATGGGTTTAAAGAACCCCCGGGGGTTGAAGAAAATGGAGATGGTATGGATCTCCTTTTTCTTACGCTTGTCGAAATAACTGGGGTCGCTTTTGAATACGTGGGGCTGGTTGGCGCCCAGTATATAGATGTCTCCGGACTTAAAGGGTTGCATATAGTTACCTGCGATCAGCGTCCCCTCCCCTTCCAATATCCAGGTGATCTGCGTTTCATTGTGCCGGTGCAGGTGTTCGTAGAACCAGGGCTGGATGTCTTCCTGGACAATAACGGAGTATTCTCCGGCTACGGGGATCGTAAACTGGACTACTTTCATACGTTTTTACTCATGTCTGGCGCCCTGGGCCACAGTGAAAATATGTAAGATATGCGGAAAAAGCGCATGTAGGGTTTCCCGGGCGCCCCTTGTCGAACCGGGAAGGGTCAAGACCAGGGTTTTACCGATAAAGCCGGCCACGCCCCGGGAGAGCATCGCATACGGTGTCCGATCCTGTCCAAAGGACCGGGCGGCCTCCATGATGCCGGGCACGGTGCGGTCAAAAAGCGGGGAGACGGCTTCGGGTGTGACATCCCGGGGAGAAAGACCGGTGCCCCCGGTAAAAAGGACCAGGTCGTAACCCGCACCGCTTAATTCGAGGGCTTTTGCGCGGATAGCGGAGACCTCGTCGGGGAGGACCTCATATGCGTCAACGGGGAGACCCTGGGTCTCCAGAAGGGCGATGACGTTTTTCCCCGCGCTATCTTCCTTGACGCCTTGAGCGATGCTGTCGGAGCAAACAATCACCGCGCAGCGCAAGTCTGTCGGATGCCTGCGTTCGGATTTGCCCCCCGTTTTCTCCTCCACGCAAATGTCGGAGATACGAATCCCCTTGTCCAGGGGTTTGAGCATGTCGTACATCGTAAGGGCGGTGACGGCTGCCCCATGCATGGCCTCGACCTCTACGCCGGTTCGGTATACGGTGTGGACCTCGACCCGGATATGGATACGCAGGTCTTCGATCCGGTGGGTGATGGAGGCATATTCTATAGGGAGGGGGTGGCAGTCTGGGATGACATCGCTGGTCTTTTTGACGGCGAGCAGTCCGGCCGCCCTCGAAAACTCAAAAACGTCTCCCTTCGGAACCTGCCGGTTTTCCACGGCGGCGATCGTTTCGGGTCGAGAGACGGTCAGGACGGCGGTGGCGACCGCGGTCCGAAGGGTGCTTATCGATTCCGTAATGTTTACCATGCGCTATTGATTTTCTTTCCAGCGACTTTCCTGGTTGTCGAATATTTCTTTACCCCATACGGGCAATGACTGCTTGATGGCTTCCACGACCTCATTACACGCGTCGATGGCCGCCCGCCGGTGGGGAGAGGAGGCCAGCACAAACAGGGATATCTCCCCGGCCCTGACGGTACCCAGGCTATGGTATACATGCAGACAGGTCAGGGGGTAGCGGGCAAAGATGCCTTCCCTGATCTCGTGCATGGTCTCGAGCGCCATGGGCTCATAGGTACTGTACTGGATGGCGGTGACGCGTTGATCTCCCAGGAGGTCTGCCCGGACTTGTCCCAGGAAGAGGCTATGGGCGCCGATGGCGGTTTTTGTGCTGTGTTGCTCCAGGCTTTCCGCCACCAGGGCAGGGGAGATCGGGCCCTGGGTGAAAATGTTCTTTATCGACATGCCAGTGTAATTTCGTAAAACCGGTTGTGTAATGCCTGATAGGTCAACAGTCTTCCGGCGAGGGGGCGTCCCACACCGGTGACGATCTTTAGGGCTTCCAGGGCCTGGAGGGAGCCGATGATCCCCGGGACCACGCCCAGGACGCCCGCCTCTTCGCAGGAAGGGACTTCGGCGGCGTCGGGAAAGAGGTCCCGGTAGCTGGATGGCTGGGAACCCCAATGGAATACGGATACCTGACCCTCAAAACGAAAGACGCTTCCATAGACCAGGGGCATGCCGAGGGCAGCACAGGCGTCGTCCACCAGGTAGCGGGTTTCGAAGTTGTCCGAGGCGTCCAGGACGACGTCGTATTCCGATAGGAGGTCCGGGGAAAATCGCCGGGGGTAGGTCTGCACCTTCACGCCGGGGTTGAGCCGTCTTAGGGCCGTGGCCGCACAGTCTACTTTGAGGGCCCCCAGGTCGGCTTCGGTGTAGAGGATCTGCCGGTGCAAATCGGTGACGGCCACCCGGTCCGGATCGACGATGCCCAGGGTGCCCGCGCCGGCCGCGGTCAGGTATTGAAGGGCCGGACAGCCCAGACCGCCGGCGCCGACTACCAGGATGCGGGCCGCAGCCAGCTTACTTTGGGCGGCCGGCCCCCACTCTTTTAGGAGGACTTGACGCTGATAGCGGGTAAAGTCTTGCATATTATCCTCCGGAAAAGGGTGGCAGCAGGGCTACCACGGATGAAGGTTGGAGTGGGGTATTTCCTCCTATGGTCTTTTGGTCCACCGCCAGGACATAGGTCAGGCTTTGCAGACCCGGAAAGCGGTCGCGAAGGAGGACATGGAGGGCATCCGTATCGGGTACGTCTCCGACGCGGAATTCGGCGCCGCCGGTCATGTCCGCCGCCTGCCCAAAGGCGAGTACTGTGATAGCCATATCCAAAGGTAACCCTTTATGGCAAGAGGTACACATCGACCGGTTCTCCCCGGGCAAACTGGGTCCCTTCCTCGGGGAGACGGATCAAGCAGTTGGACAGCGCATAGGTACTCATTCGATAGGATTCCTGAGCAGCGAGGGGGGTGACGCCGTTCTCTTCGCTGATCCCTTTTAGGAAGTGGGTGAGGCCTGCCGGTTTTTGATAAGCCGCGGTCAGGGGCAACCGTATGCGGTTGAGCGAGCCAAGCATCGGGTAGACGTAGATGTAGAAGCAGGTAAGGACACTGGATGGATTTCCGGGAAGGCCAAACACCGGTTTGGTTCCGTGGACCCCGTAATACAGTGGTTTGCCGGGACGCTGACGGACTCCGTGGAAAACCTTTGTAACGCCATTTTTCTCCAGGGCGTCCGCTACCAGGTCATAGTCGCCTACGCTGACGCCGCCGGTGAGGAGCAAGATGTCGGCCTTTTCCAGCACCTCGCCGATCTGGGCCGAGGGATCGTCGGGAGCGGCGAGGTGCAGGGTCAGGATTTCCCCCAACGCCGCTTTCAACGTAAAGGAATTGGACTCATAGACCTGTGCGGGTTTCAGTGGCGTACCCGGCTTTTGGAGTTCATTCCCGGTGGTGATCAAGGCAATCCTCGGCGTTTGGAGGACCGACACGCGGTCCACGCCCATGCCCGCCAGGAAGCCGATGGCCGCCGGGCTGAGGCGGGTGCCCCTTGCCAGCGCGAGGGCGCCGGCGCCGATGTCCGCGCCGCGGGGGCGGACGTTTGCGCCCCTGACAAGTTGTGGATCGTCGATCGTTATGCGGTCGCCGGTGCGGGAGACCTTCTCCTGCATCACGACGGTGTCCGTGCCCTTTGGGAGCATGGCTCCGGTAAAAATGCGCGCGGCCTGCCCCGGACCGACAAAACCCTCGGGCGCTTTTCCGGCGGGGACCTCCCCGCAAAGGACAAGGTCGGTACCTCCAAAGGCAAACGCGTATCCGTCCATGGAGGATTGGGAGAAACCGGGTATGTCGGTGGGCGCGTGTATATCGTGGGCCAGGGTCTTACCGGCGGCCTCCGTAAGGGGGAGGGAGATCTCCGGCAGGACAAGCGGTTCAACCAGGCTGAGGGCTTTGTCTACGCTGATCATAGTTAACCTCCGATGGTGATCATGCTTCGGTTGTGCAGCCCGGTGGCTTCCAACTGTTCAAAATGGACCGGCATCTGGCCGCCCAGGCGTTCCGCCTTGGCCAGGACGGAGGCCCGTATCAGCGCGCCGACATCGGCTCCTGCCCGGTAGGCCGAGAGCAGATCGGTTTCCTCTTGTGAAAACAGGCAGTTCTTCATCTTGCCATCCGCGGTAAGGCGAAGACGGTTGCAGGTACCGCAAAAGGGAGCGCTCATCGTCGTGATGAAAGCAAAGGTGCCGGTGTGACCGGGAACCTTGTACCTTTTGGAGGTGTCATGGGGCTCGTCCTGGAGACGCTCCACCGGATAAGCGGCCCTTATCGACTCCAGCATGGCCTTTAACGGGACGACCTGCTCCGGGGTCCAGCGGTTGCCGCTAAAGGGCATAAATTCTATAAAGCGTATGTGGACGGGTGTATCGAGGGTCCAGGCGATAAAGTCATTCAGCTCGTCGTCGTTGAGGCCTTTCATGACAACCACGTTTATTTTGACCGTTATGTTGCGCGACAACAATTCGTCGATGTTCGCCCTGACCACGTTGAATTGATCCCGGCGGGTGATCGCCAGGAACCGCTCCGGCCGTAGGGTGTCCAGGCTGATATTGAGGGCCCGGACCCCCGCCCTGGCGAGGACCTCCGTATACAGGTGGAGCCTGGTGCCATTGGTCGTCATGCTGAGGTGGACGGGAAGGGTGGAAAGGGCTTCTATGATTTCGCCCACATCCTTGCGAACGAGCGGCTCCCCACCCGTGAGGCGGATTTTCCGTACGCCCATGTCTGTAAATATCCTGGCCAGCGCCAGGATCTCCCCTGGCTGCATCAGGCTGGCGGCAGGGGTAAACGCATAGTCTTCCTCCGGCATGCAATAGAAACAGCGCAGGTTGCAATTGTCGGTAAGCGACACCCGCAGGTAGTCATGTGCCCGGTTAAACGTGTCTACGATCATGCCACATGAAGGTACGATATTAGCCCCTCAACGCCTCGACCTCCGGGATGGTCTTTGGGAGCGGATCGCCCAGGAGTTGTCCTCCCGTGGGGGTGATCAGGAAGTCCTCTTCGATGCGGATGCCTCCAAAGGTTTTAAAAGGCTCCAGCCGGTCGTACCGGATAAAGCGTTCCAGTTTACGCTCGGAGGCCCAACGGTCGATGAGCTCGGGGATAAAGTACAGCCCCGGTTCTACGGTAAGGACAAAACCCGCTTCCAGGGGCTTCCCCAGGCGCAGGGACTTCAGGCCGAACTGTGTGCTTTTGGTCAGCGTGTCCGTATAGCCCACGTAGGCTTCTCCCAGGTTCTCCATGTCATGAGTGTCCAGCCCGAGCATATGGCCCAGTCCGCACTGAAAAAACAAGGCATGGGCCCCTTCGGTAACGGCTTCCTCCACGTCTCCCTGCATCAGACCAAGACCCTGGAGCCCTTTGACCAGCGTCGCACAGGCCAGCAGGTGGATGCGTCGATAGGGAACGCCCGGCTTTAGGGCGCCCACCGCATTTTGATGGGCGTCGAGGACGATTTGGTACACTTCTTTTTGGAGCGGGGTAAAGCGCCCGTCCACCGGAAAGGTTCGGGTAAGGTCACCGCTATAGTGCAGGGCAGTTTCGGCGCCGCAGTCGCAAAGGACCATCCTGCCTCTTTCCAGGAGATGGGGTCCGTAATGGTTGTGGAGGATTTGCCCGTTGACCGTCAGGATCGTCGGGAAGGCAAGGTTACCCCCGGCGCTGACAGCGATGCCTTGGAGGACACCGGCAAGCCTGGCTTCGGTCATCCCTTCCCGGGCTTGTTGGATGGCGGCCATTTGCATTGCGTTGGTGGTGTTCACACCCTTTTCTATCTCGAGCACTTCAGCGGGGCTTTTTATCGAGCGCAGGGCTACAACGGCCCGGATCAGCAGGACCGATGGGGCGATTTTGTCGAATGGAAGACTTAGCCATTCGTGGAGCTGCAGCAGGTGCTCCGGTCGATAAGGCGGCAGATAGTGTACCGTTTTGCCGCTTAGCGCGGCGGTGAGCGCTTTGAGCGGGCGGACGTCCGTCACCCCGACCTTTGTCGCCTGGCTGGCAAGGGCTTCGACCGGGCCGGTCCAAACCAGGTCGTCCAGGTCTATGTCTTCACCAAATACAATATCCCGGTCGTTTTCCGTGTCGACGATCCCTACAAGCCCTGGCCGGTCGAGCCCAAAGAAGTATAAAAAGGTGCTGTCCTGGCGGAAGGGATAGACGTTCGCCCGGTAGCTCATACTGCTCTCCACGTTGCCGGGAAGGAGGATGAGGCCTTTGCCTACGATGGAACGAAGCTGGTTTCTTCTCTCGTTGTACATAAGGCGAAGGTAAGATCGGGCAATGAAAGGCTAAAATCCGTATGGCTCACCCGGGAGATTCGTGGTACATTTTCCGATGAGATGGTTGATCGCTTGTTTGTTGTTGTCCGGGAGCCTGGCTGCCCAGACACCCGCCTCGGTCTATCGAAGGGCCGCCTATCTGGACTCCGCCGTAAAAGGGACGGTTGTACACGCCGGGGTGAGGCCGCACTGGGGTGCGGATGGTCATTCGTTTTGGTATAAGGACTATGGGAAGGACAGCGCGCTTTCCTATGTGGTCGTCGGCGAGGCAAAACGGGTGCAATCGACGCAGCCCGCGGGGACGTACCGGGACGATGTACCGTTCCGTCAGGGCCCTTCCCGTTGGGACGATCCACCCGTCGATTCCCTGTCCCCCGACAAACGGCTCCGGGCGTTTATACGGGACGGAAACCTGTATGTCTCCGACTCGGACCGGGTCAGGGCGCTGACGACGGATGGGACGGAGACAGCGCCTTACGGAGCCTGGTGCTGGTCCCCGGATAGCCGTTACCTCATAGCGTACCACCTCCATCCGGTAGAGACCAAAAAGGTGGCCTATATACTGACTTCCCTGCCCGGGACGACGAGGGGTGTCGTCAAGGAACGGGAGTATATGCAGCCCGGTGATTCGATGACGACCTACAACATGATGGCGTTCTCCCTGGCAGACAGCACCTCCGTCCCGGTGGAGAACGGCCTGATCGATTTCTTTGGGCCACCCCGTCTTCACTGGCAGCAGCGTTCTGCATCGCTGTTTACCTTTGAGAAAGTGGAAAGGGGGCATCAACGCTTCCGGATCCTCGAAGCCAACGTACACACGGGTAAAACCCGAGCCCTGGTGGACGAGCAGACCAAGACCTTTATTTATGAAAACCGCATTTATACCCACTACCTGGAGTCGACCGGGGAGATCATCTGGTCCTCGGAGAGAGACGGATGGTATCACCTGTATCTGGTGGATGGCATAAAGGGCGTGATCAAAAATGGGATCACACCCGGCAATTGGGTTGTCCGCGAAGTCGACAGCGTCGATGAGCGGAAACGCGAAGTCTGGTTCCGGGCCAGCGGCATGGCGGAGGGCGAAGACCCCTACAACATCCACTATTATCGCATCGGTTTTGACGGGCGCCACCTCGTGAACCTTACTCCGGCCAAGGGCAACCACCAACTCTCGTTTTCTCCGGACCGGTCCGTTTTTGTGGATACCTATTCATCGGTCGACGTTCCACCGGTCTTCGAGCTGCACCGGACGTCCGATGGGGCGAAGGTCATGGACCTGGGTTCGGCGGATGTCAGCGCCTACCTGGCGCTGGGGCTGAGACCGCCGGAACTTTTTGTTGCCAAGGGTAGAGACGGCCGAACAGATATATGGGGCATCGTTTGTTTCCCCGCGGACCTGGATACCACCCAACGCTATCCGGTGATCGAAAATATTTATGCCGGTCCCCAGGATTCATACGTTCCCAAGAGTTTTCAGGCCTACGGGGAAATGTCCAGCCTGGCGCAGTTGGGGTTTATCGTCGTCCAGATGGATGGGATGGGGACCGCGAACCGTTCCAAGGCGTTCCACGACGTATGCTGGCAAAAACCTGGCGGATGCGGGCTTTCCCGATCGCATCGCCTGGATCAAGGCCCTTGCAGCCAAATACCATTTTGTCGATGCCACCCGTGTCGGGGTATATGGAACGTCCGCCGGGGGGCAAAACGCCCTGGGCGCCCTCCTGTTCCATCCGGAGTTTTATAAGGCGGCTGTGGCTGCCTGTGGTTGTCACGATAACCGGGTAGACAAGCAATGGTGGAACGAACAGTGGATGGGTTATCCGGTGGGTCCGCAATACGCAGAGCAATCGAATGTCACCCAGGCGCACAACCTTCAGGGAGACCTGTTGCTGATC
>Ga0206896_1081_pt1 | contig 21290 bp, 11 predicted proteins | sample Alteio_BWOrgHeat_52_FD_152969 | JGI IMG/M metagenome (GOLD analysis project Ga0206896, IMG submission 152969) | Enriched cells from forest soil in Barre Woods Harvard Forest LTER site, Petersham, Massachusetts, United States -... | ecosystem: Environmental > Terrestrial > Soil > Temperate forest >... | reverse complement strand
GCTGGAATGTCTTTCCCAGAATCGATTGCACGTAGCTGTTCGCAGTCTGAAGCCAGGTGATGATTTGGCTCGATGAAACAGTCGAAGCTGGAGCAACCGGAACCGGAGTGGTCGGAGGCGTGAGTGCGGCCAGCGACTGCACGGTGGCCAGAACGGAGGTCGCCTGACCGCTGATTAACGAGAGCGCTGCCGGGTCGCTTGGATCAACTGCGACGGGGTAAGCCGATACCACGCCAAAAGCTGACAGTTGCAGAAGAGCGGATCGCGCGGCGGCTATATCTGCGAGAGAAGGCGCGGCGGCGACAGCAAGGGTTGACGCGGCTGAAGTCAACTGAGCCACTGCCGCGGAGAAAGAGGTCTGCAACGTAGCGACCCTTGAAGCGAGCTCATTTACGTCGAGACCCAGGACGGGAGAAGCGTCAGTTCCCTGAACGTGTTGAGGATTGAGAGGCGAGGCTTGCGAGAGCAACGTCTGAAGACGCGACACAAGCGATGACAGTTCTGCAAATCCCAGGCTGCCGTCCGTGGCAGAAGCGCTGACCACGGCCACAATGCTTCCTTCCGGCTGCTTTGCACTTGCAGCGTCGGTGATACGCCGCTCGAGAATTGAGTTCTCCCCGGAGAGTTCGAAGACTACATCAAGAGCGCACAATCCGAGTGTGTCCAATCCAAACTTCTGCGTAAATGCAGGGCCGGAGCTGGGACTAATCGTGCAGGCGATCTGCCAAAGGCTGGCATTGCCGAGCATGGTTGCTGCCCAGGCGTCCGCGTGCGGCTCAAGCAGGGCGCGCGGGCGGCTCGTATTCCATCCTGTAACCGTAGAGCGCCAGGAGGCAGGCAGCAGCGCACCGACTTGCCAGGTGAGAGAACGTCCGGCCCGTGGAGTTCGAATCACATCGAAGTGGTCAGGAATCTGCTCGCCGCGGCCAACCATGTCGGCGGAGAGTCCGGCTCGCAGTGGGTTGCCGCCCACAAGATGATGAACGGTCTCGGCCAGAAGCAAATCGCCAAATGCGTCCAGCACATCCCCGAGGTCATTGAGCAGGGTGACGACAGCCGGTTGATTCGCAGGCGGGAACACTGCTATCACAGCGGCCTGTTGCTTGAGACAGTCGAGTCCGTCGACGACATTGCGTGCTGCGACTGAATCGCCGGCCGCGGCGCCGTTAGCGTCCTGATTGGTTGATTGGGGCAACGGTTGCGGATGCTGGATGCGGAGAGTTTCGATGAATGCATCGAGTTGCGCATCGTGCAGTCCGCGCTCAAAACGATATCCGAGCATGGCGCCCACGGTCTGTCCCTGATTGACGCCTGCTGCAAGCCAGTCGGCTTTGCGGACGCGCTCCGATTCGAGGTTTACCGCCAAAGACTGAGGGTTGGGGTGGGAGTTATATCCGGCACGAAGCACTGCGGCAGTAGCTGCGTGTTGGAGCGACGGAGCGTGAATGTATTTCTGGTCGGGGCTTGAATATACGACGTCAAAACCTGGTAGGGGATTGATTATGGTGAGGTCGGTTCGGGGCGCCAGGTCTTCAACCCAACCGTAGGCTCCGAGGACAACTCCGGTTGGCTTTGAGGCGCGCATGTCGCCGAGACGGCGCGCGTAAAGAGAGGTAACCCAGGCGTCGAAACGATGCGAAGCAACATCCAGAAGCTCGCGCAGAACCGGATCAAAACTGTTCGCATCGAGATTGCAGACCTCCGCAAACTTGGTCACATACGCTTGAATGCCGGGCAGCAACTTTTGAATCTCTGCCAGAGTGGCGGGGTCACTTGAAATTTCACTTCCGTTCTCCAATGCGACTTCAAAGAGTGCAGGAGCAGGTGAGCTGCTCGTTATATCTCCTTCGTCGAAGGGGTCGTTAAAGGAATCCTGAATGAGCGAGGTAAAGAGATCGGGAGCTGGTGCGCCCGGAAATGTTCCGGTGGCGAAGAGCGGTCTGTATTTGTTATCCAGATCCTGGTAGGTCATGGTTTGACTGAGCATCGCGATGCAGTCATTCATCAGCGTGAGCCATTGCATCAGCAGTCCCTGGTCAGCCTTTCCATCACCAACCATGGGAATCGGCATCTGCGCGGCGGTATCCGCAGGCGTCGAATAGTACAGTTCGCTGGTTAGCGGCAAACCAGGGATCGGGGCGATGGGGAGAGCCTGGCCGGTGATTGCCCGGCTCCAAGGATCGCCGTCATCGCGCAGCATGACTGACTGCGAAACGGGCAGCCGCTGCAAGACGTTGGCTATGGTCGAGTCAGGGTCTGGGTCCGCGCCGAGCAAGACACGCGGAGTACTGGCGACTGCGGCTTGAAAATACTGCTGAAAGCTCCGCAGCCATCCGACCAGCGGAGCGGTGGGGTCAGCGGCAGCTATTGTCCAGTCAGAAAGTGACGAGACTGGCAGCAATCCGTAGGGCTGGTTGCCGACGCGGAGAGTGGGCAAGGTACCGCGACTTCGCACCCATTGCAGCACATGGTCGTGCAACATGGCGGTGTTGGCGGTGTTGTTCTGCAACTGCCATGAACCTGCCCCCGGCGCGGCTCCTGCGGGGATAATCCATTGGTTATAGAGGATGGACAGAGTCCAGGCCTCAAGCGCATTCCAAAGCTGACGCTGGAGAACGGTCACGGTTGACTGTTGATCGATGAGACTGTTGTCGGCGATGCTCAGAGCTTCCGTTCCATCAAGACCAAGGGCATTCGCGGCGAGCGCGGCATTCTGATTGCTGGCCGGCTGGTATTGCGAGCGAGCCGTATCCATCTCAGTTGGAGAGGGCGGCTGTGGAGCCGACTGCCATGCGGAGCGAGAGGCTGGCGTGTTGTTCGTCGGGGTGCCCGGCGGAAGGAAGCCGAGGCCGTTCGTATATTGGTGAGCAAGCAGCGCGGATTGGAGTCGCGCTGCTGCGTCGGCAGGCGCAAGCTGCGCGCTGACTCCCAGGACGAAGAGTTGATCCACAGAGAGATCGGGGCCCGGGAGCGGAATGCGAACGGCCATTCCGGCAGCAATAGCGGAGTCAAGGTCGATCAGCCAACGGCTTCCATCATCAAACGGAAGGTTGGATGAGTTCACCTGGGTGCCTGGCGGGGCGAAGCTGACGTTGAGGGAATCCGGGATCGGAGAGCCATCGACGTTAAACAGCTCAGTGCCATTGCGAAGTCCGACGATGTGCCAATGATCCGGCAAGAGCGTGGTGCGGGCCGCGCGAGTGAAGGTGCCTGCGCGAGTTGGGACCGTTGGCAAAGGGGGAGCCGGCTGGGGCTGATCTGATGGCGTTTCGCTTGCAGGCCGGGGCGTGGTTGGCCGGAGAACGTTCACAGTCCATGCCGCACGCGATGGTTTGAGTTGGCCGAGGATCAGATTCCAGGCCGCGTCCAGGCGCGCCTGGTTCGATCCCGCGCCCCAAACGGCTTGCCAGTACGCTGTGCCTGCCGCCAGCTCCGCTGCAGTCAGCTCGGGCTCATGCGAATCCACATGAATGTCGTCGGGATAAACGCGAACGACGAGATCGGTCCCGGCAGTGCTGGGCAGGTAGGCGGTTTCGATGCGCACCGGGAGCAGCACAAGGGGTACGCCCGTGTCGGCGGAGGACATGGGGTCCGCTTTAACAGCAGCTTGATAATTTGCCAGCGCCGCATCGCGCTGCGTTGTCAGGACCGTCACGATCGCCATCTGGGCAAAGATCTGTGCTCGAAGGTTGGGGTCCTCCTCTAACAACTTCAGCTTTGCTTCGCCGGCATCGAGTGCAGCGTTGGCAGTCTGGAGTGCAGCGCGCAATGCGAGTACATCAGCCATTGGGCACCCCCGCCAAAAGTTGATCAGCGTGGAAGCCGACGCGGTAAGGACGGGCAAACGCGATCCGCGCTATGTCTGCGGCGTCGTGATTCCAGCTTGGGGAGGCAGGCAGACCCGCCTGTACATTCGGGTCCAGATCCTTGCCTGCGACGGCAAATCCGCGACTGGCTGGAACGTGACGCCAATCGAGATCGGTCCACTGTGCCGGGAGGTTGTCAGTCGGCTCATCAAAGTTGAAACGAGGCCCCGTAACAGGCTCGGAAAATACAAAATACCATCCGGCATTTCCGGCAGATATGTCGCTCTGTACGTCGCTTCGCGAAAGAGGGTAGGCGAAAACGGTTGTCTTTGAGTCGAGTGGCAGAAGGAACAGAGGCGGAGTCCATGGAACAGAAGTGTTCAGGGCCAGCGTTTTTTGGGGGGGGATGATGCCTGGCGCTGTATTGATGATGCCCGGCGCTGCATAGACGATCAGTTGCGGAAAGCGCCTCAAAATCTCCCCGCGCACAAGCAGGACAACCATCTTCTCGAGATCGGGTCCGTTCGCCGGGCCGTTTGCGCCAAGCTCGTTGGTCGGGGGCCACTGGGTGATAGGGGGAATGTCGGGAGTACGGTCAGGGCGCGGCCAGAAATACTGGAAAGGCGTGCCGCGCTGATCAGTAGGATATTCGCGCCACAACATCTCCCGATTCATCTCGTGGTTGGCTCCGGCGAGAAAGGCTTCAACGAAGGCCGGATTGGCGATCATCAGAGTCACTCGATCGTTAGGAAAGTGCCCCAGGCCGGGCAGCAGGTAAGTCGGGTGCTCTTTCATCAAAGACAAAGCGAGCGGCGCGGTAAGTTGCGGGCACGCCATGATGGGGCTGGCCGTATCGCCTGCGCCGAGGTTGGGCGGCACGGTTATCCGGCCACCGAGTCGCTTTATGATGTTGCTGGAGGGTAGAAGCCGCTGCAACAGAATCCCCGCCAGGGCTGAGGGGTCGGCTGCGACCGGTGGAGGGATGTTCTGGATAACTTTGGGTAAGCCTGTAATCAGGCCGAAAGCAGGCTGGCGCATTCCACCTTTGCTGATGGCCGTCAGGATTTCGCTTGTATTCACAGCCGTGGGAACAGTCTTGTCGGTCGCGAGGACGCCTTGCCAGGCGAAGTTAATCATGCGACCAGTGGCGTCAGCCGTAACCTGCGACGCCACAGGGCCCTGGAGCATCGACTGGCCGAGGCCGTCGAGTTGCGCAGCGGGCGAAGAGATGGCGAGCTTGTTTACCAGACCCCTCTCGACGAGGGTTGATGGCGTGTTGTTGAACGCGCGGCGTGCGACGGGTCCGGAAGGACGGATAAAACGGGTGAAAGAGACCGTTGTTGCGCCCTGGGGTAGAGGTGTGGTCGATGCCGTGGCCTGCAGCGTCCCGCTTGCTCCCATGACTACGCGGGTGCGCGCGGGAGCAGCAACGGAAATAAGTTCGGAGACGCCCAGAGTCTGGAAATGGCGCGCGTGAAGCCGATCAGCCACCTCTGCAGCCAACTCGGCCTGCGCCCGCAATTTGTTGGCAGCCAGGACGGCGCCAAGCTGATCCCACGCGCGAGCCATTAGAAATTCCTGATGATCCTGTACGTAGCGAGTCCCAAAAGCAGCTGCGATGCGTCGCCGTGGATCAAGATTCAACGTACGCAGCCAACCGGGCTGAGTTGGTACCTGAACCTGACCCGCATGGCGTCCTGCGTAAATGGGTGGAGCGACCGCGGACAGGGTGGGATCTCCGGCAGAATTGGCTGGCAGGAGTGTGGCTGGAAAATTGAGCAGGGTTGTCAGACGCGTTTCGAAGGCGGCGCGCGCCTCATCAGTCAGCGTACCGGGGCGGTCTGCGCCGCCGACCCACAGGGCCCCGTCGAGCTCGATGTTCATGCCATCGCCAAGCTGAGGCGGGCTTTCCCATGGAGAAGACATGTCGATCGTGCGCGTTCCAAAACCGGGAATTGTGTCTGGAGCCACTCCCTGCAGGCGCTGCACGAGGGATTTGAAGTCACCGCTCGTGCCTGTTGAGAACGTCCAGGAATAGTAGACAGGAAGGGTGACGTCGGCATTGGCCCCTGCCTTCCAGGCCATCTCCAATTTTGCCCCCGGGTCGATGGGCAGTCCCAGAGCCGCTTGCACTCCAGCCTGGGTTAAGGGCACGATGCAGGCGAGATAGTCTTTGTCGGGACTCAAACGGCGCGGACATATCAGGCGAGAGACGGCGCTTCCCCCCAGTGGCGGAGCGAGGGCGGCGGCCGCTGCCGCCGCATCCTCCTGACCGTCTACGGTGGCCTGAGCATGCGCCCATCCCCACGAGTCGTTTGGGTCTGGAAGATTTGCGTCGGAGACAGTGATCTGGGGCAGCAACTTGCCAGCTTGTAGTTGGGTAGTCGACGCATCTAGCACGACTAGCACCAGCCACGGCCGGAGCCTGCTCGATGCGCCGGGACTTGCGGGTGTAAACAGCCACGGTAAATCCGGACGGGCAAATTCTGCGATAACCAGAAAATTGTCCTCAACCCCGGTGGCACCAGGGGCTGGGTCCGTTCGCGTGATGTGTGCCGATTCGATGCCTACGACCGCTTCAGGTCCGAGCAGAGTGATCTCAGGCCCGGTGAAAGCCGGCTGTGCGACACCATCTTTGGCCAGAGTGAGAGTGGGCTTGAAAGTCGCGGGCCCGCTGAATGGACCTGTCAGAGGATCAGCTTCCGTTATTCCGGCAGCGGCGCCACGTCGTACCCAGGAGGTAAAGAATCGAGTCGTCATGCGGTCAACTCCCACTTCTCGACCAGTTGCACTCCGGATGCCGGACCGATTACTCCGAACTGAGCCCTTGCGGCCTGCAGGGTTGCCGTATAGCCCACTGGCGGGTTAGTCAGGGGTTTCTCCTGAAAGAAGTCCGTGGTGGCGATTGTCACTGGCTGGGCCGATAAGACCGTCACCTTTCCGGCGTTGGGAGGGTGCCAAAGCGTGCTCGTGGACAACGTGAGGTTTTCGGTCAGGAGAGACTCGGCAGAGAACGACACATAAAGATTGAAGACGCCAAGGGAAATGTCCGGCACCAATACGGTTTCGAAGTCCGTATCCACGCTCCGCAGATCACCGGAAACAACGGCATCCGGAGTCAGCACCACTCCGGAAACCATGCTGTCGAAAGCCGGATGGACAAGCTTCTCGTCGTCAGAGAGATTGAGAAAGGCACCCGGCGGGAATTCGTCGTAGGTGGGGTTGCTCAGGTCCGCTGGAGTGTTATCTGTAACGTCGGCGGCGATGACCGTCCACGTCTGCGGCGGAATCGGCTGGTTCTGATAGCGAGAAATCTGGATCGCAAACGGCACGGCGCGCTGGCGGACAGTAATGCTTCCTAGCGGAGGCATTCGATTGCCTTCCTGAACGCTCGTGGACGCTGCCGCGGACAGCGTGACCGTTGAGGTATCGTCCTGAGAAGGTGGAGTGCTCCAGGCGCTCGGGTCCAGCAGGGCGACGGCAAGTACCGCACCCAGGTCGGGCGGTGGCAACAGATTGGGTGGCGCGGAACCCCAGGAAGCGTCGAAATCCAGCGATGCGCTGAAAAGGAATAGATCAATCGAACCTCGGCCATGGACATGCCAGGGTGCCGGGCCCTCCAGCACGAGGTCGAAGCTGATGCCCATCAGAGTTTCGCCAAACACCTGCACTGCGACTCCTGCAGATGCATGGATCGAGAACGAAAATACCGGGTCCCACACGAACAGGGCGTCGAAATTAAACCAGCCATCAACACCACAACCACCAATCTCGTCGCACAATTCAAGATGAGCGCCGAATTGAACTGAGTTGGAGGTAACTGCGAAGTAGGCTTCCGAACGCATGCCCGGAACTCCGGGCGGGGACATCGCAAGCTGCACACGCATCAGGGCGGGCACGCCTGCGGGACGCACATAGCGGGGGTGAAAACCTCCGACCGACAGAACGAAGACCGCATCGTCGCCAGTTTGCAACAGGAAGAACAGATCTCCGTGCAACGGCATTCCTGCAATTTGCGAGCCCGCGAGGCTGGCCACCATGGAGATGATGAGGTTAGGTGAAAATTGGAATGACCCGACCAGTGTGGCTTTGAGCAGTACAAGTGGCGCTTCCGGATCGGGTAACGATAGTGCGAGTCGACCGATGATCGCAAATTGCACCGGACTCGGCAGATCAATGACGACGGCTATCGCGAGGGTAAGAATGCGCCCGCTCCAGCCGATCTGCAACATTGGTCCAATGATCAAATGCCCCTCTTGCAAGGGGAATATCTTGCCCAGGGTAGAGATAATCGACAGAGCGTGTCCTGCCGGATCAGCGGGGAAAAGAAGCTGATCCGCAGAGCCACCGATCACTGCAGCCTGCATGGAAGGCTGATCGAGCCGCCGGTTGACGGCGACCAAGCCGCCGACTGCGTTGAGCGAAAATCCAAAGCCGAGCTGAATGCCGGGCATCGGAAAAGAAACCGACAGTATGCCTATAAACGCAAGCGGCTTGCCATCTACAGGGAACTGCAGCAGTCCAAACGCTTGAATCGTGAGTTCGATCAGATCCAGCGAAAGCACTCCTCCCCATGCGCCGGGGCCGGTTGTCCCGAGAAAGCCTCCGCCGGAAAGGACCGGCAGTGTCATGTCAACGCCAAAACCGGTTGGGAAGGTGGCATGAACGCCGCCTGGATCGATGCCGAATTTGTCTCCGCTAAGCGAGAGCGGAAAGGCTGCTCCCAACCCCGCAACGGTGAATTTCAAGGGCAGGCCGGGCAGACTGCAGGTAAACGCGATTCCGGTGTCGAATTCCAGCCCGGTAGCTCCGCTCACTACGGCCAGTTGGACGGAATTCAGATCGACTCCGGGCAGGCTCGCGTTCACAGGAACGGTTACCCGCACTCCACCACTGCCCAGAGATAATCCGGATTCGGCATTGGCGTCGATTTCCAGATCGACCGGCAGTGTCAGCGAGTTGCCTACTAATGCCGCGAGCGCATCTGGCATCAGGAATAACTTCGCGGCCGACATCGACAACTTGAAAGCTACCTGAGGGCCTCCAGTGGAGTCCTGGCCCGTTGCAGCGCTCAACGTGATGGAGGAGGGTTTAAGATGCGGCCCCAGCGCTGGACCGAGCACAATCGGATCTCCGCCGGCTGCGGGGCGGCGAAGCGTCCATGTCGCCTTGATCGAGGAGCCCGGATCCATCACCTGGGCAGGGCCGCCGCGCGGGAACTGAAGGCGTGCGCCTGCGTTAACGTTCCCGGAAATATCGATAGACCATCCTGCAAGCAGGTTGATCGTGACGGTGCCAAAAGCGCCGGTGCCTATGGCGGCGAGTTCGAACGCAATCCCTGCCGGACCGGCGCTTGTCAGAGCGGCCACCAGCATCACGGCAGGCGTCGTTGTAACGAATACCAGCGCCAGTCCGCGCGTTTGGTCTGGACCGGGGTCGAAACCATGCAGAGATATGGGCCCGTCCGTTGCGCCAGGAGTTGGCAGGAGCTTCTTTAGGGCATTCAACAGTGCGCTGGCAGAGGGATCTGTTGAAGTGATGGAATCCGGCGTGATTGCCGAGAGAAGTCTTCCATCCAGAATGGTGCCTTTGACCGTTATGTCAGGCCCCAGAGCCGCGAGCACGGTAGACGCGTCAGAGCGACATCGGGCGAGTAGGTCCCAAAGTTCGGAACTCGCTTGGCTAAAGAGATCCTGGCCCGTCGTGCTCATTCATATCTCCGGGTACGGAACCATGGCATTTGAACGTAGGAGAAGGCTGGTGGCGCAACCTCGAAGAGAAACTCAGTTCAACCAAAAGCACTGTACCGCGGAGAGAGCCACTTACGATTAAAAATCGACTCATGATACATCGAATAACTCAATCGAAACTAGCTAAAACAATCTCGCCGGCATAAAAGATCCGCGACATCAAGGTCTGTTTGTTAGTCTTTGAACCACCTGTGCCCGATGTCAATCCAAGTGTCGGACAACTCTGGCGCAAATCCAGTGAATTATCCATCGAACAAACATCAGCAGGATATTCAGCATGAAGAACAGCTTGCCAAGAGCAGGTCTTGCTCATCAGAACTGGAACAAAAAAGGCCGAGCACTCCATGAGTAAATTGATTCGAAGAATCGCACGATCGTTTTGCCCTAGCTCCTCACCTCCACCTCAAGCCCATGTCTGAGATTGGCTGACAACGATTAAGCCTAAGACAGATGTTTGAGTAGTATTTGACTAGAATTCGACTCTAGTGACAATTGGAATCCTGTAAGCGTTCAGGCTCATGGCGTGGCATGGATCATTGGCTTTTCCCAAGCATAAAGGTGGCGGCGGAGGAAATCGCCTGGATCGGCATCGAAGCGGGGTGGACCGCTGTGGATATCAATTGCGTATAACAATTGTCATACGGTATGATCGTGTTCCCCGAGTGTGAGTCGGCACTGCAGAAACAATACATCCTCCTTGCTTTCTTGACCCGCTGTACCTCAATTTGTTGATTTATCGGGAAGATACCGACAGAATCGCGAAATGCAATTTGCACTCCTAATCCAGCCTTGGTGTCGAGGAAATAGCTCAAACGACCGATCGCCGTGGATTTCCGCGTAATACAGTGTTCGCGGCGTTACCTCTCTCTCGCTAAAACTCGAGTTACGCGGAGGTCGCTATGCCTGAGGAGCCTTGGAGTGTCTTGCATGTTCTTGCCAATCATGAAAAAAAAGTTGCTCAGCACCTAGCTGTGCGCTCTCTGGAACACTATCTGCCTCTCTATACAGAACGCTCGCAATGGACTGACCGAACGGTAACTCTTGAGCGGCCACTCTTTCCAGGATATGTTTTTGTACGATATGCGCACGAAACAAGGCTCTCTGTCATCACCATTCCCGGCGCGTTGAGGTTATTAGGCCATGAGGGAGCGGAGACGGTGGATTGTGGAGAAGTAGAGAGGATCCGCGAGGCGTTAGCACACGGATACGTACTCAGACCCCATCCCGCAGTTTTTGCGGGGACAAGGGTCCGAGTTTGTCGTGGAATTTTCGAAAGCCTGGAAGGCATTGTGACGGAGCTACGCCGCAATTGCAAAATAATTATTGCAGTATCTGCACTTCAGCAGTGTTTTTCTCTCGAATCGGATCTTCGTAACATTGAGGTTCTGAAAGAGATAATTCCGACCCCCGGGAAACAACCACTTGGTCACACGAGTGGGAGTCTGCGACACAGGGTCGCGAGAAGGGCGTAGCCAGGAATATTGTTGAGCACGCTCCGGAAGGATGTAGTCTCTATGGGTCAAATATCGAGCAATCGTGGGCCAATAGATATATCAATAAGTGGATCAATATTTGAAGAGTCCCGCCTCTTCGCATGAGGATCGAAGAGTGAGAAGATTTAGTCCGAGCAGAACGCCTGCTGCGATTCCGAGCAGATTTATCATCGTGCCCTGAAGGTCGGTGATGTGGCCTGCGACGAGTCCACGCAGAACCTGCAAGCCAATCGACAAAATCGCCATTCCGAAAGTGAGAACAAGACCTGTGCGAATTCTCCACACGACGATAGGAAATACCGCAAGTGTGGCATAGGCTAAAAAATGTATCCAGTTACCGTTGATATGGGTACCTAGAGATGGATCGTGCAGACTAGCAGTTGGCAGAAGCGACATGAACCCAACAGCGCCAATGAGCGCATACCATGAGATAAGAGCTAACTTCACACTGAGAAGGCCCTTAATCGCTCCACCAACCGCCAGCTTTCCGACGAGAGCGAACTCGCTATAACCTAGCTGTTGAAGTCCGAGCCAGGCGATGAGGCAAAGGATAATCATGACAAAGCCATGATATTGTTCATGTGTCGTGGTGAGCAGCAGGGAAGCAGTGGTGGCAAGTCCACAAAAACCGTAAAGAATCAGTACGGCGCGCCGAGGTGTAAGACCGCGTGAGAGCAGTTTGTGATGGATGTGATCTCGATCGGCGCGGAAGATAGGCTTGTGCCCGAGAAAGCGGCGCGCTATGGCGAGCCCACCGTCGAGAAGCGGAATCGAGAGAGCAAGCAGCGGTGCGCTCAGACTGAGAATTGTAGTGGACTTTTCGCTCCAAACTATGCCGTAGCAGCCAAGAAGAAACCCGAGTGTAAGACTGCCGCAGTCTCCAAGAAAAATGGATGCCGGACTGAAGTTAAATCGGAGAAAACCAAGTAAGGCTCCAGCCAACGGTACAGTGACAAATGCGAGGTCGATGTTGCGGTGGAGTATGGCCGCAATAAGGGTGGTGATCGTGGCAAAAAGGCCAATGCCAGTGGCAAGGCCGTCGAGACCGTCAATAAGATTGACCGCGTTTGAACATGCAACAATCCAAGCCAGCGTGACAACAAAGCTAAGCGTGAGTGAGAAGGGGTGACCGCCAATCGCACCTACGTGGATGCCGCCGGCCCAGGCCAGCATCGCGGCCACGATTTGGGCGCCAAACTTTTGCGCAGGGCGCAACTCGAAGATGTCATCGACCAGTCCCACAGAAAAAATGACGATAACTGCAGGCATAAGTCGAATGGCGGACGGGACCCCAGACCGGACAATGTGGCCCGCGCTCAGCCTGACGAGTAACAGCAGGCAGTAGGCTCCGACAGAGGCGGCTAGGATCGCAATTCCCCCTACGCGCGGAATAGGCACATTATGAATCTTGCGGTCGTTGTCTGGCTGGTCCACCCATCCAAGGCGCAAAGCTCCTTTTCTGACCAATGGCGTCAGAAATAGCGAGAGTGCGAAGGAAGCGATGAAAAGGAAGGAGAGGGAGTACATCGTACAATCTGGATTGTCTATCGCATGACGTTGATAACTTCGATTGCTATCGCGTCGAGAGCGGAGTGAGTGCATGAGAACATATCAGGCCTTACTGGATGAGGCGCGCACAGACATTGAGCACAACGCTACGCTGAGCTAACTCGGAGAGTCTCAGAGCGCAGTACGCCGCAAGGTTTACCGGGTAACATGCCGGACCCAGAAGATTTCGGTATCGAAGCATGTTGACTTTGGAGGACGTGTACATCGATTCAACGACGTACCCATGTCTCTCCAGCAATCGGCCAAGGCCAGCGTGAGAGAAGTATGTCAGGTGTTCAGGCGGAGTGATAAAGAAGTCCCGCTTCCCCATAACCGCGGTAAGAACAGAACCGAATAGAGGAACAGAAACAATCATGGTTCCCCCAGGGTGCAGGACTTTGCCGGCATCACTCATAAGTTGGTCAGGGTCGGGCAGGTGTTCAAGAACATGCGATAGCAATATAACGTCCACCTCATGGCGATTTCGCTCGGAAAAGTCACTATCGAAGAAGTTGGACTCGGGTTCGAATCCATTCCGTTCCGCAAACTCCCTGCGACATTGTGGGCTGGGCTCACAGGCTCGAACAATAAATCCGCGGCAGATCGCTTCGGCGGATGCAATGCCTGCGCCAGCGCCAACATCGAGAAGTACCTGTCCGCGCATGAACTGACCAAATGATCTGAAGAGTCGCTTTGCATCGCTTTCCGCCGAAGGCCAGTACAGCCCTTGAGTATGATGCGTCGGATTGTAAGCGGTATTGGCATAAAGCTCGCGAACTGTACTTTCCTGCGGGCGCGGCCAAACATAGGCGGACCGACAAGACCCACATCGGACGATCGAATAATCATGACCTTCCGTTCTCCTGAGAAACCAGAAGCGGACGGTATTACGGTCGCACAAGAGACAGCGCGGCAGATCCATTAACTCACTCGCGTTCTATTTAAGTTGATGTCAGTAGACCCACTGAAACGATTTGGAATACAAAATCAAGGAGTCATATCTGCAGCCGGGCCGAGGCTTGTAACATTCTCGTTGCTGCTGTTTGCGTGCGACCGCAAGGTGATGTTGTATATTTCATCGAGACTGTCCATTTTTCGCTGCCATGAGTAGTCATGACTACGACTGATCGCTCCCTCTGCGAGTCGCTGGCGCAATGCCTCATCACGGTAGAGCGCGGTGAGTGCATCGGCCAGTGCGGAGATGATCTTACTTACTGATCCTGGGTATATCTTGATGCCACATTGGGCAGTAATAAGATCGGCAAAGCCGCAGTGATCCAGGCACACCACGGGGAGCCCGAGTGAAACGGCTTCGACCGCGACGGTAGAGGTAAGATCCTTGAGGCTTGTGATTACAAAAACGTGTGAGTCTTTCATCACAGCAAGAGATTGCGAGCGCGGAAGCCATCCATACCAATGACAACGATCACCAATGTTAAGGCGAGTGGCCAACATGCGCCACTCGCGATTGCACGGACCATCGCCAAGTATCTCGATGCGGTAATCGATGTCCTTCGGTAAACTCGCTGCGGCACGAAGCAGGAGATGAAGAGCTTTTCCCGGCAGATGTGTGCCGCTCCAACAGATGTGCAAGGGCAGCATTTCTTCTCGTCGTTTCGGAGTCACAATCACAAAGTCAGGAGGGCCTACCTCGCAAATCACGCGGCTTCTTACCTTGAAGCGATTCCATAGCGCCTCTTGAATTTCCGACGTGGCAGCTATAAGTCCTTTGCCAGCTGCACTCATTGCACGCCGGGGTTCCTGTAGAGTCATGAGTTGCAGAGAGTTAATAAGATTGCGTGCACCATAGTAGATTGCGCCACGGAAGCCCAGCGCAGGCAGCAGTCGCCAAGATGTATTTTTCAATCCTCCGATCGGACCCCAGACGAAAGGAATGCCGAGCCGGTAAAAGGGTCCGGGTAAGCGCCAAGCTACGTAGGTGATGAGGTGCACCAGGTCGTAGTCATTTTGTTTTATCTCCCGCTTGGCCTCCGTGAAAGCATATCCAAGCCAGTCCCGATACGCGAGATTCATCACTGGTTTTGCCAGGGAGGCTTCGATCCTAAGCCACATTCCTTCAGGGCGGTAGTGCCACGGGCGATTTCTCACATAGACGAAACGCAGATTGTTAGGGGTGCCAACTTCGTTGGCTTCGAGTGTTCGGTCGATATCACGAGAGTTGAAGTCTGCCGTGATAACCGTCACGTCGTGGCGCGCTGCGATGGCACGAACCCATCCCCAGCCGACTCCGTATTCAGAACCGACGGCTGGGTTGCAGGCGAACGCGATCGCAAGTACTTTTAGTCGGCTCATATCTCACGGTATGCATTCATGGCAGGCATCTGTGCTGACTCTCTCGACCAAAGATATGCTGCATTGAGTAACTGAACCGACTGCCGTCGCTGCAAGGCTCTCAAGTGGCCGGCCAGCGTTTCGAAGTACACATATACGGCGACCATCACCATCAAATCGACCGCGAAGCTGGCCGTGGTGGTCTCCGGTATCGAGCGGACCATAAAGAACATCATCACTGTGCCTGCTTCGAGCACGCAGAGACGGTCTTTTGGGCTTAGCCAGGCTCGTCTTTTTTGCAGTCGAAAAAATAACACCCACCCGGTAATCCAGGACCCGAGATAGGGAAGTCCGCCAATAACTCCAGCATTCATGAGTGCCTGCAGGTAAGAGTTATGAACATGCTCATGAATAATCATGCGATCTGCCCATTGACCGCGGCCGAACAGCGGTGCATCCTCAAAGGCGACAAGGCCGTTCTGGTAGGCGCGTGTGCGCCCGGTCATGCTAAGGAACTCCTCTCGCGTCTGGCCTCGCTCCACATATGTCGCTATCTGATTCGAAAGGACAGCGGGCGTCTCGAGAAGAGAAATCATCACGACAGCGGTGACCGCAAAGGGGAGCGCATATCGGCGCATACGAGACGAGACAAGCAGAGCGAAAAGCAACGCAGCAACTGAGCCAAATACCGCGCCCCGCGACTGCATCCTGTACACGATGAAAAAAGCGATAGAGGCAACGCACAGGTACATTGCGGAGAGGAAGGGACGGCGGGTGTGATACGCCCTGACGAGGCACACCAAGCCTGGAACGGCTGCCCAGCGAGCCACTCCCGACGCGCGTGTGAGGCCCTCTAATTCGTCCTTCACCGTGTAATAGCCCGTCGATGCGTGGCCGAAGATTGCGTTGCTTGCTTGATGCGAAATAATTGCAGCCACTACAAATGTTGCCGCCCAGGTAACTTGCAACATTTGCCGCGTCGACGTTACAGGATCATGCGGATCAACAAAGGTCCATGCCCCAAGAATCGTGGCAAGAAATGTGGCCGACCAATACAGCGACCACAGTGGTTCCGGGGAAAATACCGATGCGACTGTTGTCAGTGTTCCATAAATCATCAGAAGGCGCGAGGGGTTATTCCATCGCAAATTTAATCGCCGTCGATGAAAGAGAATAAACGTGGCGGAGGGAATGACAGCGAAGGGAAGAATGGCCCGAATTATTAGTTGCCAATCGTGAGCATTATTTGGCGACTTGATATTCCAAAAGCCCGTATCCAGATTGAGCCAAAGGCATGTCCAGAGAACCAGTGCAGACACAGGTGCGTGCCATGACCATGCGGATGAAACGCGAGTGCTCTGGGAAAGAGAAATCATTTGACGTTCATTTTAAGCAGGTAATCTGCCATCGCTCGACCAACTGCCACCTCGCTGCAAACGTCCCTCCACCATGCCAGGCTTCTGAGTCTGGCTTCTTCGAGTGCGGCAAGGTTGTCGAGATACGGTTCGATTACGCGTTGTAGTTCGGTCCAATCGTCAATGCGTAGCACAGGCGCGCCCGCGTAGAACCAATCATCGGAAAGGTGCTCACATATTACTAGACACCCGGCCCGCAGACCTTCAAAGAGTCGCCAAGTATCGATTGCGGTGCCACGGGGAGCAAGGCATATTCGCGCGTCCATCATTCGCTTCGAATAGCAGAGTGAATCTGCAGAAGCGAGTAAAGTTGAAGCCGTCACTTCTCCCACGTCAAAGCGTATCGCGCCATTATTCAGCTTCATCTTTTCAACTGTGGCAAACATGTTGCGGCGGGCGATTTCCTTCGGCGACGGTATCGGCCGGCGCCAGAATGGCATTTTCAAGCTCACACTGCCGGCAAAGAAGCACTGGACGGTACGTTCCTCCATGCTCTTTTGGGGCAGCAGATCCTGGCGCCAATATCCCAAAGGAACATCGAAAACCTGGGCCTTGTCATGTATGCGAGGTGGCCATTTCGATGGAACAAATGTGGAGTTCCACCGTGAGAGGAAATGCAATGCGCAATTGCGGACAAACTTTAACCACAAAGCGACATTAAGCCGATCGACTTTCCACAATGTACTGGAGCCCAGCACAGGCCGCATGCGATGGGTTTTGAACACCGCCCGCACGTGGCGCGCATACCGCGGTATCAAACCGACTTCATCGCTAAGAAGCAGCGCAACTACTCGATCGCCATATTCAGGTAACGCGTGTGGGTCGTAAGTCAGGTAAACATGCAAAGGAGGTTGAAGGCTATCTTCGGGTAACTGTCTATCCATTTCTGCCAATGTCTTACCGAAGTAGCGGCAGTCCAAAGGTAAAGACTCATCCCATTGAGGAGGAAACCACTCTCTTAAATGAGTACCTGGCGAATCGACAAAATAGCGAGACTTTAGACGACGGGCAGCCCCATCATTCGGCTCTTCCGTCATAAGAAGTCGGTTCGCAAGTAGCTCCATTCGCGATTCCTCTTCTTGTGTCTCGCAACGCAAGCCACGGGAGTTTGCGGTGGTTTCCACAAAGGTCATCCTGGGTGAAAAAGCTAACTATCTTCGAGATGAGCAGCAAACTGACTCAACAGAGGGCGGTAGTCAAACCGGGATCGGACCAGTGCCGTGGCCTGGGTTGTGAGGCTCTCGGATAACGACCGATCGCCGAGAATGCGCAAGAGCGCATTTTGAAATTCCGCGGCCGTTTCAGCGTAGAGGGCATGCTTGCCTCCCTCAAGGCCGAGGCCTTCGGCGCCTTTTCTCGTCGTTACAACGGGGAGTCCGGCAGCCATGTACTCCAGTATTTTCATCCGAGTGCCGCTTCCCCTCAATATCGGTGCGACCCCAGCGCGGCAGGCGCCGAGAACCGCATCAAGGTCGACGCGCGGGATGACGCCGGTATTGATCAGCCATGGCGTAGAGGCGGGCGGCCCTCCGCCTGTAACAACGAGGCGAATATTGGGCCGTTGCCGGTGTAATTCAGGCATCACCTCTGCTAAAAGAAAGCGGACGGCTTCGGTGTTAGGTGGATATGCGTAGAGCCCCATAAACAGGATCGATTCCTCTGTGATGGAAAACTTGCTTCTTACGGATTCAATCTCGGCCGGTGTGGCGCGGGCGGTGTTGCAATCGACTCCATTCGGAAAAAGACCAGGCACAATTCCGTACAGAGATGAAAATCGATCACAATCTTCCTGTGACACAGCGAAGCTTAGATCAGATCTTGTAAGAAGGCGCTTTTCAGCTATGCGAGTAAGAGCTGCAACAACGTGACTATCGCGCTCCTGACGTAGAAGGTATTCGACATTGTGGGCATGATAAACAATTTTTACACTGGGCAGGCTCTTTCGCAGGACGAAAGCCACGAGCATGAGATAGACGGCCCACGAGGCCCCCTCGAGGACGACGTAGTCTGGCCGGAATCTCGCAACCTCTCTTCGCATCTGCAGGATCGCACGAGGCATGGAGATTAACTTTGCTAATCGTGACGATGCCCGCTGCTGCACGCTGACTACGGTGAGGTTTGTTATGTGTTCGACCCTGGCCTGCTCGGCAAATTGCACGAGCAATGATTCGCCCGGCATCAGACGCGCACAGTTGTAGGTAACGTACGCTGCGCCGGATGTAGGCGGATAAGCCTCGAACAGACTCATGAATGCTATTCGCATGACCTGCACGCCGAATGTAATAGGGCATAGATCGCGAGCGTAGTTTGTCTCATTGTCATCAGAGGGGTTTGCGAGCTGATACGAGCAGGTTATTGCTGAAGCGCAACCCGCGCAAAAGCCCGAAGGATAGTTGCTGCCAGGTGCGCGTCGGCAACCCCGGCAATGATCCTGTTGCGGAAAAACGGAAATGGAGAGGTTCGAACCCGGCTTCGACCAAGATCCTCAACAGATCCTTGCGTACAAGTGGGGTGATGTGGCCTGGATACCAGCCTTTGTCGAAGTAGACAAAGTGACCGCGGATCGCCAGCGCTAATAAGGAGCGAATGCTCTCGTTGTTTGGAGTAGTTATAACGGCATATCCACCTGGCCGACAGAGGCGATATAACTCGCGCGCAGTAAATCGGGGGTTTTCCAGGTGCTCGATAACCTCGGATGCGATAACGACATCGAAGTGATCATCATAGCCAGGTATGGAGTTGTTGAGGTCCTGCTGCAGCCAGTGTGAAGGCTGCATGTCAGAAGGACAAGGCAATAGATCTGCCGCAACTACTTCGTCAAATGCGGGCATTTGGAACAACCTGCGGGTAAGATTCCCCACTCCGGATCCGTAATCGAGCGCAATACCCTTAATTTTCAGCTCGACGAGTTCCGGCTCGATCATCGCATAGATGTCATCGCCACTAATGCCCTGGGTTGCAACAGCGGAAGACATGCGCCACGAAGCGAGACGTAAATCCGGCGATGACTTCGAGAGGACGACCTCTCTCAGCGCGGGAGTCGTTATGTCAGACGTGCTGGACTCTGTGCTTTGCATGCCATAACCTGGCGCGGATACCTACGCGAATAGTTCCGAAGGGAGCGAATCCGTTATGACTTCAAAGCTTTGTTTGATGAAGACCTGAGCGCCAAAGATCCGGGAGCGCTTCGCGAGATGTATACGTAGCGATTCCTGCTTATATGAATTGGATAGGATATCGCTGATCTTATCAACGGCATCATTAGTACTCTCGAAAAGCAGGTCAGGATGATCAAGGATTTCGGTTTGCCCGCCATCACTGGGAGCAAAGACAACGGCCCCGGTCCGGATCATTTCTGCGACAGAGATGCCGAATGGTTCGGCTCTACGCGCCTGTATTCCGAACCTGCACCTTGCCAATACATTCGCTTTATTCTCACCACTCACCTGGCCTTCGGGAACGATCCAGTCAGAGTGCTGCCTGCATAGCCGCGTGATTCGTTTCCCATAAGTGTCGTTCGGAATGCGCCCGCAGAGGTGGAGGCGAATTGTATGACCGCGCTCCCGGACAGCATCAAGGATCGCGATTGCTCGCTCTATCTGCTTCTCCGGTGCGATACGGCCAATCATGACAAATGCTTGTTCCTTGTCATGCCATGGAATGTCAGGAAACTCGGTCCAGATAGGAGGGTACACGACAGCTGCGCAATCCACCCCGCAAGACTGTCTCATTACGTCCGCGGTCCACTTTGAATTTGCAATCAGCCGGTCGTCGTGGAGCACATCGCGACCGGAAGGCGCTTCGTAGGAGGAGGCAGCCAGCAGATACGCCCTGCGCAGGACCGAGTCCCTGTAGATGAATCCCGGCGACGGAGGATCAAGGCGTTCGCGAAGCTCTTGGTTCCAACTGAAATCAGCGAGGAAATGTATCGCAGGCAATCCCCAGTCGGTAAGGTTGTAAGTACTGATCCGCAGATCGTATTCGCTTGCTATGCGACGTGCGCAGCGTTGGTAACACGATCCGCGCAGAGCGGCTGCACTGTGGTTGTCGAGAAGCCACGGAACCGGAGCGATTCGAACCTTCACGTCTTCTTCACGGACACCTGTCCCGTAGAAAGCGTTCAGCGCCTTCCGATCCCAACCTCCCGTGGTCATGACTGTAATGTCGCAATCTCGCTTAAGAGCTTCGATCAGCCACATCACGGTGGATTCCGAGCCGCCTCTGCCGAGGTGAGGATGGCCAATGATAATTTTAGGACGACGACTGAAGGCGCGCGGGCTCCCGGTTGGCTCAATCAAGCCGACGTTCGCGGCCGAGACTGCCGCCACGTTGCGATATGCGTCGGTCTGCGCAGAATGTTTCAAGTTGATATTGTTTTCGATCATGTCAGGCGATCATGCTTTCAAGTGCACTACGACGATCATTGTCGAGCTCTTGCCAACGAACGGCAACGAAATCATGGCCGGCGGGATATTGCACTTCGTTCAATGGATACAGCCGGGCACGCCATAGCGGTTTCATGTCATAAGCGAGGAAGTCGTAGCCGAGTGCAGACAAAATGGCGACAGGCTGCTCTTGCTGAAAACTGTGTCGGTCGAGATGACACTCGAACAAGATGACTGGCGGCCGCACCTCTGCGAGCCATTTCTGCATGGATTGAAGAACGATTGCTTCGTGTCCTTCTACATCCAGTTTTATCAGCGCGACCTTGGCGCATCCTAGTGTGAATGCGTAATCCCCGGCATCTTCGATCGATGCACGGATGCGCCCTGCGGCGAAGTTCGAATCGGGCGGCGATAGGGTTGTCATTCCTAGATTTGTCGAGTCCATGATCGTCATGGTTGCCGAACCGGTGTGATTCGATAGCGCACATTCGTGAACAATCGCGTGAGAGTATCCGTTGATCAGCAGAGACGTCCGCAGGCACGAGGCAACGAGTGGTTGCGGCTCAAAAAGATGTACGGTACCTGTCGGTCCAACACTCTT
>Ga0206896_1080_pt1 | contig 21300 bp, 15 predicted proteins | sample Alteio_BWOrgHeat_52_FD_152969 | JGI IMG/M metagenome (GOLD analysis project Ga0206896, IMG submission 152969) | Enriched cells from forest soil in Barre Woods Harvard Forest LTER site, Petersham, Massachusetts, United States -... | ecosystem: Environmental > Terrestrial > Soil > Temperate forest >... | reverse complement strand
GGATAGGATTATCGCGGCGATTGATCAATTCCACCTCGCCTATGTGAAGCTCGATATCACCACGATCTTCAACGCTTATGGAGAGGCGCCGGGCTGCTGGGCCAAAGACCATGACCACGGAAATTGGGCCGAATCGCTGAACATGATCTACGAGGGCATCGCGTATGTCACGAACAAAATCTATGCGAAACATCCCGAGGTCCTTCTGGATTTGACCTTTGAACTCTGGGGTCAAAAGCACGTAATAGACGCAGGCCTGCTGGCAGCAGGTGATCTGGACTGGATGAGCAATGTAGACGATCGCCAGCCCGATTCCGCAGGACCACTCCAGGCGCGTCAGTTGCTCTACCAACGCGCAGCGTCTATGCCAGTCGAGAGTATGCTGATCGGCAATATCCATGCGGATCTCCCAACCATCCAGGAAAGCTTTGCAACCGCCATTGGCTCGGCGCCGCTTCTCCTGGGCGACCTTCGCAATCTCTCCGCAGCCGATCGCCGGTGGTATCGCGACAAGGTCGACTGGTTCAAGAGACTCAGAAAGACAACAAAGATCAGCGAGAGTTTCTTTCCGCTGGGCAGTTGGCTTCAACCTTCGGCCGCTAACTGGGATGGCTTCGCGCGTTTGGCGCGTAGCGGGACGGGTATAATCGCTGTCTTCCGCAATAAGGCAGACGCCGCAACCGCGACGGTGCGCCTCCCGCTTATGCCCGAGGGAAAGTTTAAGCTTCGCTCGGTGATCATGGAAAAAGATCTGGGTATCTTCACCAAGTCCGATTTGGCAAATGGAATAGTGATTTCCTTTACAGGTTCTCAGAAAGTCGATGTTCTTGAATGTACAGCCACCAATTAGTCACGACACTTAAAGCAAGGATCAACTAGCCGGAACACCCTTGGGGAATGACCCCTTGACTATCTACAATTGAGTGTGTAGATAATCATAGTATGGGAAAACCAAGCGACCTCGTACAGGGAACTCTCGACCTTCTGATCCTCAAAACACTTTCAATTGAGGCTCGTCACGGCTGGGCGATCGCCAAGCGTATCCAGCAGATTTCCGGCGAAGTGCTGCAGGTGCAGCAAGGTTCTCTATATCCTGCACTACACCGCTTGGAGCAGCAGGGCTGGATCAAAGCCAAATGGGCTGAAAGCGAGACGGGGCGACAGGCTAAGTTCTATTCACTCACCGCCGCCGGACGCAAACAACTGGAGTCAGAGACTGCCAATTGGGCTCGTCTCTCCGATGCCATCAACCTCGTAGTTCAGGAAGCATAGTCCATGCGCTGGCTGCAACAGCTTCTCATGCGATGCAGAATGTTGCTTCACCGCGACCGCGCCGGCGATGAGCTGCAGGACGAATTGCAGTTCCACCTCGACCAGCAGATCGCCGAGAACATTGCAGCCGGGGACAGCCCCGAAGAGGCGCGACGTGCGGCGTTTCGTACGTTCGGCAACCCCACCACTCTACGTGATCAGGTTCGCAATACCTGGAGCTGGCAATGGCTCGAAATGCTCGCCCACGACCTTCGGTTTGGCATTCGCGCTCTCGCTCGCAATCCCGGATTTTCTATCCTCGCGATTCTCGTCGTGGGCCTTGGCATCGGAGCCAATGTTGCGCTCTTCACCGTGGTCCACTCTGTTCTGCTGAAGCCGCTGCCTTTCAAAGACCAGGACCGGCTCGTCAGGCTATATGAGGCTGACGCACACGGCGCGTTCCACGACAATGTGCTCGCCGGCGGCTCGTTTGCTTCCTGGCAGGCGCAGGCGCATACCTTCGAGCAAATGGCCATCAAGAGAGGGACCAACTACAACCTCTCGGGTTCAGGTGGTCAATTGCCAGAACTAACCCACGCGCAGGTAGCTTCATGGAACATCTTTTCGCTGCTGGGTGTCGAAGCGGCCGAGGGAAGGCTCTTCCTTCCGAGCGACGATCGTCGCGAGGCGAATGGAACGGTAGTTCTCACCTGGGGCCTCTGGAAGCGGCGTTACGGAGGCGATCCTGCGCTCATCGGCAAGACCATCCTGCTCGACGCCAGGCCTTTTACAGTGATTGGCGTTCTTCCCGAATGGTTCAATTACCCCGACAGCAAAGTCCAGTTGTGGACGCCCATTCATCACGAACGGTCCCCATTCATTTTGAGCCTGTTCACCGCTCATAACTTGGACGCGGTTGGCCGGCTTAAGCCCGGGATCACGATTGCACAGGCGACGGCGGAGCTAAGTACAATCCAGCGGCAGATACGACAGCAGCATCCGGATGGGCCGGTCAACGACGCAGCCAACATTCGCCCCATTCTCGATGCTGAAGTCTTTCGCCTCAAACCCGGCCTTTACGCGCTGCTGGCCGCCACCGGATGTTTACTGCTGATCGCCTGCCTCAATATTGCAAATCTACTTGTCGCGCGGGCGGCAACGCGGCGCAGAGAAACCGCTGTCCGCACCGCTCTCGGTGGAAGCCGAGGCCGCTTGATTCGGGAACAGATCATTGAAAGCCTCCTCCTTTGCCTCGCAGGAGGGGCTTTCGGGCTGATGCTTGCGGAAGGCGCGCTTCGCTGGCTGATTTATACCAGGCCAGATATTCCCCGTGCCGATTCCATTCGCGTTGATGGTGTGGTGATCCTGTTCACGATAGGCGTAACGCTTCTGTGCGGACTTCTCGCCGGTTTGATTCCTGTTCTTTCCTCGAACGATAAACAAATCCTCAGAACCCTGCAGGAGTCATCCCGCAGCTACAGCGGAAGCCATGCCGGCATGCGTCTACGGCGTGCGCTCCTCGGGCTTCAGGTAGGTCTCACAGTTGTCCTGCTCATCTCCTCCGGCCTGCTACTCAAGACCTATGTCCAACTCCGCGCCGTTGATGTAGGCTGTGCAACTCACGATGTCCTCACGATGGAGATCAACCTTCCTTACGGCACCTATAAAACAAAAGACCAGATCGTCTCTTTCTACGAACAACTCTCAGATCGAATCCGGCAGCTACCCGGAGTTCGAGATGTTACGGTTGGCACGACACTGCCCGGTGAAGGCCACCAGCGAGACGATGTCTTCACCATCCGCGAACACCCGCCATTGCCCAAAGGGCAGGTGCTCGACGCCTCGACCTTTTTCGTCGATCCCAGATACTTTAGCGCCCTGCAAATTCAACTGCTAAAGGGCCGCACATTCCGGCCGGACGAAAGGATGGACCGCGCCCGCACGGTGATCGTCAATCAATCATTTGTACGGCAGTTTCTAAAGAATGAGGAGCCTATCGGCAAGCATATCAAAGTGGAACTCGGCGATGAGGTGGCGGGAGGAAGCACTGGTCTGGAGATCGTCGGAGTAGTGGGCGATACTCTGGAATATCTTTCGGACAATCCCAACCCGACTATCTTCTATCCCTTCTACACAGGCTCACAACAATCCGGGACTCTGGCCGTTCGCACAGAGCGGGACCCGTCAACCCTCGCGCTACCTGTGCAGCAAGCCATTAACAACATTGATCCAGACCTCGCCGTCGCCAACATCCTCACCATGGACCAGATTCTGGGCCAGTCCACCATCGACGCCAGCTTCGACGCCACGCTGCTGTTCACCTTTGCCGTGATATCGCTTGTTCTCGCAGCGGTAGGTTTGTTCGGAGTTCTCTCCTACATAGTCGCCCAACGCACAACCGAGATCGGCATCCGCATCGCTCTCGGTGCGCAGCGCGAACAAGTGATGGGGCTCATGCTTCGCGACGGCCTCCGCCCGGCAGCCTTCGGGCTGGTACTCGGGCTCATCGCCAGCGCTGGAGTCGCACGGTTGATCCAGTCCATGCTCTACCAGACGCCTGCTCTCGATCCGGTGGTGTACTTGCTAGTCAGCGTGACGCTTCTCTCCGTCGCAATCCTGGCGTGCACTGTGCCAGCGTGGCGAGCTTCCCGTCTGGATCCAATGACCACTCTCCGCATGGAATAGCAACTCTTAAACGTCCAATTAGCTGCCACACAGCACCAGAATGGTCAGATCCTCCGGGCTCCACATGAGAGCACTTACGGGGCAGCCGTCATCTGAGTCCAGCTTCCTACCTCACCTGCCTTTTCCGGGGTGTAATTGGGACCATCGGTGGTGCGGTAGTTCCCGAAGCCATCGGTGAAGTGATACTGACCCAGGTTGGAGAGTTGCGTCGTACCGCCGTTGGGATCATTGAGCGTGTCGACGCCGCGAATCACATCGTCCCAATGGTCTGCAGCGCTGCGGGCGCCACCGTCCCACAGAGAACTGTCGTTCACGCCGCCGCTCGAACGAAAGGCCTCTTCCTGCTTGTCGAAGTTCGCCTGAAAAGCCGCCTGTTGCTTCATCGTCTGATCCATGATCGCTTGAGCCGCACGGAACTGATCATAGCCTTCCTTCAGCTTCTGATTGAAGTCGGCCATCATCTTGTCGGTGATCGCTTTTGAGAGCCGGACCCATTCCGGATTTACATAGAGAGATTTGGCAATCACGCAAAACATCGGCATGCGCTTGTCGAGAGTGCCCGCAGGTGCGCGAAAGCTTTGCAGGGCCTGGAATCCCCAGTTAGTTTGCTTGATCATGCCCGCGTTCACTCCAGAGTTAGCCCCCTGCGAGATGTAGTAAACGCCAAAGAAAGCCTCTTCGACGGGCTGACCGTTCAGGTCGTAGCCAATCTTGATGGCCACGCCGTGCTGGTTGGGCCACGGGTCAAGATGCAGGGCCTTCGCCAAGTCCGGCAGGTCCTGCTGCCCAAGCCGTTTGAGATTCGCGACATTGGGCGGACCTTCTGGATGAACATTGCCATAGCCGGCATCGCAGCTTGCGGGGGCGAATAAAGGGCACCAGTGGGCAGGCGCTCACCCAGCTTAATTTTATTGCTCTTGTCGTATTGCCTGAATTGAGGGGCAACTTCGGTCGACTCCAACCGTAAGAGCGGGTATTGGAAATAAGCCTCTGAGTTGTCTGGATTCTCCGAATGAGAGGAAAAAGAAAGGGGGTACTCGACCCAGCCATAGTGCCACTCGATCTTGCTCTCGAAGTGCCACTTCTCGGGCACGTGAATGGTTGCGGCGCGCATTCCGCGATGTTCTGTATCCGCGATGACTTGCTCCACGAACTTCTCTCCACCGGTGCCTGAAGTGAGCTTCGTCGGAGTGGCTTTGGGGGCGCTGGCTGGTTTAGCCTGCGAGGCCCCACCCGAACCGCTCGGCTCAGCAACCGGGCGCGACGGCGTAGCCGGGGAACTGGCAGCGCCGGGCGTAGAACTACTGCCTGCGTTCGCAGCCACGTCGGCCGCTTGCTTGCACCCTTCGGACAGCGAGTCCCTGTGCTCCTTGAGGCAGGCCACGATTCGGCCCCCACCCGCTGGCACCCCCGCGCATAGCTTCTGTACATCTTGTGCGCAGGCAGCGCGAATCGCTGCAAGTGACGGCTGATCATTCGTCTGCGCAGATTGTGCCGCTGTGGTAGCGCAGACAAGGAGCAATAGCGCCAAACTTCTCATAGCAAACCTCGCCTCAAGGCACCGATCCAAAAATCGTATTCAGCATTTCTCGAAATTGTTAAGCCGGGGGGCTCTATTTTGGCATCCCGGTTTCAGGCGCGTCTACGCCAAACTGACGCCAACAGCGGCCGCACGAAACAAATCGAAGGCACCAGCCATCCTGGTTGTCCAACTTGGTGAAGGCGTGGGGAACCGCCACCCGATCGTCGCAATAATCCGCTCTGAATAGTTTTAAGCAAATGCAAAGATCGGGTAGATGGGGACACCCGACATTAATTCCGGGATAAGTTACTAAATTTAACGCTGCCGAAAACGCCCGCGCGGCGATCTGACCACGTAACACAGGCAAAGAAATGGCGGAAGCGGAGGGATTCGAACCCCCGATACCCTCTCAGGTACGTCGGTTTTCAAGACCGATGCCATCAACCACTCGGCCACGCTTCCGTTTCACTATTTTACCCGAGATCGCGCTGCTCATTCCTCAGGTAAATTCACGAATGCCGAAGTGGGATTCGGAATCAGATCCCCGGTTGAAAACACTGAAAGAACACCAGGCAGGCAGGACACTCCGAAAAAGAACAACCGGGTGATACCAAGCAGGCCACATGTACAAGACTTCTTAGATTTTGTGGGGTAATTCTTGATTGCGTTGAACATCGCCTTGATGCCCGCAAGGGTCAATCCTCCCCGACGTTCGAGCTGTACAATTTGGGGTATCCGGAGGATATACGCTTCGCCATGGCTATTCGTCACGGAAAGCCGCGGACCCGCCACATCCTCGCTTACCCGAATGTTCAACCCCTGTCCCTCTAGTACCCGCACCGCATCTTGGATGTTCATGTTCTTACGCTCCTTAACTTTCTTCAGGATCCCGCACCCAATTTTCTGCTGTGACTTTTCAGGCGATATGCCTGTTTCCTCTCTGTTGATTTGACTGCCACGAGCGCCGATTGTCATGGGTCGGCTCTCAACCGGCCTGATTGGCCGATCACGAAAGGCAGCATCCCGGAAATAGATCAGGCGCGGGATTTTGGCGGAGATACAGCTATCGGAAGCAGGATTGAAACGGCCATGATCCCCGCAATCACATGCAGACCGCTTCGGTAGGTTCCAGCTGCTTGGCGCATATTGGCAATAAGCAGCGGGCCAAAAGCGCTGGCGCAACCCCACGCCGTCAGCATGAGTCCGTAAATAGGGCCAACGTTCTTCGCGCCGAAGTAGTCGGCCGCAAAAGCAGGCATAGTGCCAAAGCCACCGCCGTAGCACATAAGAATGACGAACGAGACGACCGTCACCACAGCAACCGAGGAGAGGCTGGGCAGCACCCAGAAGAGCGCCACCTGAAACACGAACATCACCGCAAAGGTCCACCGGCGAGTAAGACCATCTGACACAAAGGCCCAGAAGACGCGTCCAACTGCGTTGCCGATGCTGACGATGCCTACCATACCGGCAGCGACTACCGCCGTGACTTTGGAGAGCTCTTGAAAGATGGGAGCTTCCTGCGAAATTAACGAAATTCCAGCGGAAGTGTTAAGAAAAAGAAGAAACCACAGAGCCCACCATTGCCAGGTCTTGAGAGCGTCACTCAATGTGTAGTCTTTCGATGCGCGCTGGGCAGTTTGCAACGTGGTGGGGGCCCAGCCCGACGGCTTCCAGCCATCAGGCGGATTCTGCATGAAAATTCCGGTCGCCATCGTGACGACGAAGTAGCCAAGTCCCAGCCACGCAAAGGTCTGCAGCACGCCGACACTTTGAATCAATCGCGTGGCCAGGGGCGCGGTGACCAGTGCTCCCGCCCCAAAGCCGCCAACAGCGATTCCCGTGATCAGACCACGACGATCAGGAAACCACTTAACGAGCACAGCGACCGGAACGATGTAGCCGAAGCCGAGTCCGACACCGCCAATGACTCCATAGCTAAGGTAAAGCCACCATAGCTTGTCAGCAGAAAAGCTCGCTAGAAAAACACCCAGGCCATACAAAAATCCTCCGACAAGCGCGACCGTCCGTGGAGTTGTCTTGTTTAGCCACAGGCCCCCGAAGAACGCCGATACACCCAGCACGAAAATACAGATGGTAAAGGTAAGCGTGACGTCCGGGGTCGACCAGTGAAACTGCTTCGTGAGAGGTGTTTTGAAGACGCTCCATGCGTACACGGCGCCCAGGGCCATCTGCATAATAAAGCCGGCGCCGGCAATTCCCCAGCGGCGCGAACTTGAGACTGGCGAGTTGATCAAGGAATCTTCCTTTGGCGTCCAATCCAGTCAGGCGCCAATGACGATAGCTATTTGGTTGGTTTCGAATTCGTACCTGAATTCAAGCCTGATCCGAGCTTTTCGAGAATGCCGCTGATCAGTGAGAGGCCTCTGCGGTGATCCCGATCAGCCAAACCCGTCATCAGCGCAAAGAGGCCGGGCGGTTTCTTTTGTAGAGATCTCGCATCGCCAAAAGTCTCGCTCACCGAGGTTGAGAGTCTCTGTAACAAGTCGGGGTCGATTGATCCGAGCATCCTGCCGAGAATGAGCGCATTGCGCATCGCGCGAATAGCTTCGGTGGAATTAGCGCCTTCCGACGCCGCTTCTACCAGCTTGTCTTTCGCACCCAGGGCGCCTCGCATCAGCGCGAATACACCATGCTCGTGCAACTGCTGCAGCAACTCATAGCCATCCAGCAAAGCAGCCGCGTGTTCCGCCGGCGCCTGCTCGAGACGAGCTATCAACTCCTGTTTTGGATCGCGAGGTTGCAGCGTGAGTGGAATCGGTTGCGCCATGACGTAACTTCCTTTAAGTCGTTTTGCTCTGACCTGACTTGATCTGAACTAACTGAGGCGATGGCTCGCCGCCTGGCAGGCGATAATCGGCGCGTTTCCACTTGCGCTCGACCTCCACGCCGCGCTGCGGTGTCGGATGGCCGAAGCGGGAGTTAGTCTTCGGCAACGGACCAGCAATAGGACCGTCCTGTGCAAGTACTCTCAACTGAACGGATGTCTCCTTGTACGCCGGTGTATGTGTAACTGAGTCGGTGTAACTGCTCGTGAGGCGATTCACTGATTCGTCCAGACCCTCAGGTGAATTCATCGAGTTCATGGGCATGTAGAGCTCATTGCCCGTGACTCGATCCGTGACCAAAGCCTGCACGCGTACCTTGCCATAACGAGATGTGAGTTGCACCCAGTTGCCTGTCTCGATGCTCCGCGCCGCCGCAAGGACAGGAGAGACTTCTACGAACGCGCAGGGGGTCTTTTCGCGGATGCCTTCGCTACGGTAAGTCATGTTGCCTTCGTGAAAGTGCTCAAGCAGGCGGCCATTATTAAGGTGCAGGTCGTATTCCGCGTCAGGTTGATCGGTGGGTTCATGCCACTCCAGCGGATAGAACCTGGCCTTGCCATCGGGAAACTTGAACCCTTTGGTATAAAGCAGCGGCTGGTCGCTTCCGTCCGCTGCCACCGGCCATTGCAGTGTGTTGTAGCCCTCAAGGCGCTCATACGTGACACCGGCCATTAAAGGAGTAAGTGGCGCAATCTCTTCGTATATCTGCGAAGGATGTTCATACTTCCAGTTCGCCCCCAATAGGTTCGCGATTCCCTGAATGATCTTCCAGTCGGGCCTGCTGTCGCCAAGCGGCTCAAAGACTTGATACAGGCGCTGAATCCGGCGTTCCGTACTTGTAAAAGTCCCTTCCTTTTCGAGGCTTGGGCTGGCCGGGAGAATAACGTCAGCATAGCGGCAGGTATCCGAAAAAAAGATCTCCTGCACCACCATGAAATCAAGCTTCGACAGCGCCTCACTGACATGATTGGCATTTGAGTCCACAAGGCTCATTTCTTCGCCGAAGATATACATGCACTTGAGTTTGCCGTCGAGTATTGCGTCAATCATCTGGTGGTTATCAAAGCCCGGCTTGGAAGGCAGAGCAACACCCCAGCCCCGCTCAAATTTGGCGCGAATCTCATCGTCTTCGACCTTCTGATAGCCCGGAAAATAGTTAGGCATAGCGCCATGGTCGCTCGCACCCTGCACATTGTTATGACCCCGCAATGGATAGGCTCCGGTACCGGGACGCATGTAGTTCCCCGTCGCCAGCAACAGGTTCGAAATAGCCGTCGAAGTGTCGGAGCCCATCGAGTGCTGCGTCACTCCCATTGCCCACAGCACGCACATGCTATCAGCTTCCGCAATCATCTGAGCGACCTGCTTGAGAGTCTCGATTGCAATGCCACACCGCTCGCTTGCCATCTCCAGAGTGAAAGCATCCAGACTCTTCCAATAGGCATCGGCGCCATTGACCCACTGCTTCATAAACTCAGTCTTGGCGAGACCGCTCTCCAGGATGTATCGCGTGACGGCTGAGAGCCATACCAAATCGGTGCCGGGCTTGGGATGCAAAAACAAATCGGCGCGGCGAGCCATCTCATGTTCGCGAAGATCGGAAACGATCAGCTTCTGGCCCTTCAATTTGTGCGATCGCTTGACCCGCGTAGCCAGCACCGGATGGCTCTCCGCAGTGTTGCTGCCAATGATCAGCACAAGGGAGGCTTGTTCGATATCCGAAATCGAGCCTGAGTCGCCGCCATAACCTACCGTGCGAAAAAGCCCCGTCGTTGCCGGAGCCTGACAATAACGCGAACAGTTATCCATGTTATTCGTACCGATCACCGCGCGCGCCAGCTTCTGCATCAGGTAGCTCTCCTCATTCGTGCATTTCGATGAGGAAATGAACGCCAGCGCATCCGGGCCATGAGCCGCCTTGATCTCGGCGAATCTGCGCGCAACGAGAGCCAGTGCCTCATCCCATGAGGCCTCGCGAAATCGGTCTCCCTCCGGCCCCCTCTCTCGAATGAGAGGCTTGGTCAGCCGGTCCGGGCTATTGACATAGTCCCACCCAAACTTACCCTTGATGCAGGTTGAGATTCCATTGGCAGCACCATGCGCGGGCTCAACCTTGAGAATGTGGCGTTCGTTAGCAGACTCCTGAGTCCAGATGTCAAAGCTGCAACCAACGCCGCAGTAAGTGCATACGGTCTTCGTTTTTCTGGTGCGGCTTTCGCGCATCTGGGCTTCGATCTCCGATAGCTGCAGGATCGCCCCATAGCCCAACTCCGGCTCAATGCCCTTCACCACGTCAATCATGTTTTCGAGAGCGGGCGCAGGCAATCCCGAGAAGTAGCCCGCATGTTCCAGCATCGGTTTCTCCATCAGCGCATTGCACGGACACACCGTCACGCAATGACCGCAGGAGACACAACTGGATTCGCCAATCGGCGCGCCGCCATCCCACAGAACACGAGGATGATCCAACTCCCACCCTATCGAGAGCGTCTCGTTAACCTGAACATTCTGGCACGCCTCCACGCAACGCCCACAAAGGATGCACTGGTCTGGATCGTAGCGATAGAAGGGGTTGGACATGTCCACTTCATAGGGCTTGTGCTGGTAGGGAATCGACTGATGCTCCACCTTCATCTGCGCAGTAGTGTTATGAACCGTGCAGTTGCCGTTGTTGTTATCGCAGACCGTGCAGTAGAGCAGATGATTGCCTAGGATGCGATCGAAAGCCTCCCGCTGGGCAGCATCCGCCTTCGCAGATTCTGTGACAACCTTCATCCCGTCAGAAGCCGTCGTTCCACAGGCGCGGACAAGTTTTCCATCCACCTCAACCATGCACGTATCGCAGGTCTGAATCGGCCCGAGCTGATGGTGATAGCAAACCTGCGGCAACGGCGTCCCGGACCGATTGATAGCCTCAATCAGATTTTCGCCTGGAATGACCGGCTGCGATTTGCCGTTGATGCGTATTGAGGCCGAGGAAGACATGGACGAATAGCTCCTCCGGTGGACGAGTATTCAGTGCTGTATTAACACCTGTCAAGAGCAACTGTCAGTTCTAACAAAGGTGACAAATTGTTGACAACTTGAGTGTGCAGAATCGCTCCGGTGGCGCCTGGGCAGCCCGGTAATGACAGTTCAAAGACAGCTTGCCTGTGTCTGTAGCTCGATCTAGCCTGCCACGGATGTGCCGATGCGCGAAGCTCCCGAATATAAAACGAATCGTCGCCCGCGCAGAAACCCGACAAGGGTCAGTTCAAATTCGCGCGCCAGCCGCACGGCAAGGCTCGACGGGGCCGAAACCGAAGCCAGCACCGGAATTCCAGTCGAGAGCGTCTTCTGAACGATCTCAAATCCCCCGCGACCACTCACCAGCATCACGTGATTCGAGAGTGGAAGCATGCCCTGAAGCAGAGCCCAGCCAATTATCTTGTCGACGGCATTGTGGCGGCCGATATCCTCGCGAACCGCCAGCAGATTTCCCTGCCCATCAAAGAGCGCAGCCGCATGCAGACCGCCGGTTCGGCTGAAGACTGTTTGCGCGGAGCGTAATTTGTCGGGCAGCTCACAGAGAAGCTCCGCATCAAAAGAGAAATTCGGATTGGGCGCGCCAAGCCCTCGCCGCCGGATCGCCTCAATCGAGGCTTTGCCGCAGATGCCGCAACTGGAGGCTGCGAAGAAATTCCGCTGCAAATCGGACACATCAAACTCCGACTCGCGAAGCTCCACCTCGACGCCATTGCTCGCCCCGCTGGCAGAGTTGGCGTAAGCATTGAGCGATGCGATTTGAGAGCCATCCTCAATGATGCCTTCTGTCAGCAAAAACCCTGCAGTCAGTTCGCGATCATGCCCGGGCGTGCGCATGGTCACCGTCAATGGCATCTTGCCGATCCGAATTTCCAAGGGTTCTTCGGCAGCGAGACTGTCCTCATGTGGAGTCAGATGGCCCGCGCTCCACTCCATGACCTGGGTGAGTTGAAGACTCTTTTCCGGCGCTCTGCTGCTTGCTGGTGTCATCAAGATGGCCTGGCTATCTCTCTCGTGGTTCGCGATACTCCCCAACTATAGCCCTCCCCAGATCTTGCCGCACGTGAATGCATGAAAGGCGGCCAGAACTGCGCAGAAAGTGCTACAAAGTCTTAATGGCTAAACGCAACTCCAAAGATCCGCAGCCCGGCCAAACCATCAGCCTGAGAACCCTCGGCGAATATCTGAACCTGTCGCCGGCAACCATATCCCTCGTGCTGAATAACGCCGCGGGCGTGCGCTCCATTCCACAGGAAACGCGTGAGCGCGTGCGAGAGGCAGCCAAGAAATTCGACTACCGGCCAAGCTTCTTCGCGCGTTCCCTGCGCAAGGGCCAGACATTTTCTGTCGGCGTCCTCGTACCCGACCTGACCGATGGATACGCCGCGCAGGTTTTAGAAGGGATGGAAGACGTTCTGATCGAAGAAGGTTACTTCTACTTCATCGCCAGCCATCGCCGGCGAAAAGACCTGCTCGAAGAGTATCCCCGCCTATTGCTGTCACGATCGGTCGAGGGTTTTATCGGAGTAGATACGCTGCTTGAACATGAACTGCCGGTCCCCGTCGTCGCCGTAGCCGGGCACCGCAAGATCCCCGGCGTAACCAACGTTGTGCTCGATCAGACTCGCGCCGCCGAACTGATCTTGCGCCACCTCTACCAGCTCGGCCATCGCAAGATCGCGTTCATGCGAGGAGGCAGTCACAGTTCCGACGCCGACGAACGCTGGGAGTGTCTGATGACCGCCGCGCGAGAACTCAAGCTGCCGATCCGCCCCGAGTGGCTGGTGCAACTCGAACTCCGCGTCTCAACTCCGGAGCTTGGATACGTGCCTGCAATGGAGCTCCTGAACCGCCGGAAGACCCCCGAGGATCAGTTCACCGCAATCGTTTGTTACAACGATGTCGCCGCTATTGGAGCGACGCGTGCCATGCGTGAACACCGCCTGCGGGTTCCCGAAGACGTCTCAGTCGTGGGCTTCGATGACATTCAGGCAGCGGCTTTCCAAAACCCCAGCCTGACCACGATTCGCCAACCCCTGCGGGACATGGGCGCCACCGCAGCCAGAATCCTCCTGCGCCGAATCCGCGCTCAGGGAAGCGACCCCGACAGAGTACCCGTTCTGCCGGAACTGATGATTCGCGAATCGACCGCCCCGCCCAATCCGCGGTATCAGCAAATGCCGCGGGAGTAATACTTGCGACGAAGAGGTGTCAGGACGCCGTCAGCGGCGTCCCTGAATCGTCTTGTTCGTTGACTTAGCAGCACGTTTGGCTGCCAGCGCTCTCAGCTCGCGGCCCATCTTGGAGTTGTTGATCCCCAGCTGCAGTCCGAGGTTAAGCAGGTTGCCCGTTGCCCAGTAGAGAGCCAGTCCCGAAGCAAAGTTCCACATCGAGAACCCGAAGATAGCCGGCATCATAAAGGCCATCATGCGCCTCTGCGCCGGGTCCATCCCCGGCGACGGCGTGATGAACTGCACCAGGAACATGCTGAGAATGATGACGATCGGCAAAATGTGCAGCGGATCGGCGATAGCCAGATTGTGCAGCCAGCCCCACTGCGCCTGGCGCAGCTCGATCACGTTGGCCAGCACGCGGTAGTAAGCGAAGAACAGAGGCATCTGCACCAGAAGCGGCAGGCATCCGCCGTACATATTGATGCCTTCTTCCTTGTACAGCTTCATCGTCTCCGCGTTCATCTCGGCACGCTTCGGATCAGTGGCCTTGAGATGCGCATACCGCTTCTTAATAGCTTCGAGCTTCGGTTGCACCCGTTGCATCTTCAGCGAAGACTTCATCATCATCAGCCGTGTCGGCAACATCAGCAAGTTGAAGAACAGCGTCACAAGGACGATTGCCCAGCCCCAGTTGTGAACATATCCCTCGACAAACCGCAGCAGCAGAAACAGCGGCTCGGCGATGACCTTCAGATAGCCAAACTGGATGAGCGGCTTGAGGTCCTCACCGGTTGCCTTGCCATCCGTTCCCATTGCGTGAATAGAACCCAGCACGTCAAACTGCAGCGGGCCGGCAAAGAGCCGTGTATGCGTCTCCCCGCTGGTGTCGCCGACCGCCAGACCAAGCACGGAAGACTTGAACTTTTCGCCGCTGGGAGCAGCCGCGTCCTTCGGCACATCGATGGAGTTGTGCAGCGTGACCAGCGTCGCGCGCGCAGGAGCAGACGGCAGGAAAGCCGCCGCGAAATAAAGATCGATCGCCGCAGCATATTCGTACGGTTGTTCTAACGTGGCGTTGCCGCTGACCTTGTTCGGTCCAACAGAATCATGTTTCCCGTCAATCGACCAGGCAAACTTACCCGCCGCATACTGAGAAACCTCTTCCTGATCGCCCAAACCACTCGGCCAGGCCACAAGAGCGCGAACAGGCGATCCCGAGCGAGTGACCGACACCTGAGTATCGACAACATAGCTGTCGTTAAACGTAAAGGTCTTCGTTGCAGTCAACGGCCCCTTCGCGTACTTGAAAACAATGCCTGCCGGAGCAGCTACTGTGCCCGTTGCCGACGGCTGAAAGAGCGCTTGATTCAGTTCCGTCGTAAGCGCCGGCTCGTACGTGTAAAGAGAAAGAGGATAGCCAAAATCCGCCGAGGCCTTCTGATTGACCAGATCCAGCTGACGCCCCTGCGAGTCCTTGTATTTCTTGAGAATCCAGCTTTTGACCTGCGCGCCGCGATTGCTGAACGTGATCTTGTAGAGCTCGTTCTCGACAATGGTCAGAGACTCAGAGGCCGCTACAACAGCGGGCGCCGTGCCAACTGAGGATGCCGTGGCTGCAACCGGCTGTTCTGTAGCCGTCTGCGGGCTCGAAGTCGCCGGCAGCGGTTGGCTGACAGCCTGAGTTTGCTGTTGTTGCTGCGGCGGAGGGGGCGGCGTCGCCGGCTTGAAGTACTGAAAGGCAAGAAGTGCAACTAGGGCCAGCACGCTAAAGGCCAGCATCGAGCGCATATTATCGCCGCCGCCAGCACCCTGCGCGGGAGAGTTCGGATTACGAAGTTCAGCCAATTGATCAATCCTGTCGTTTAAAGCAGTCGTTCGGTAAGGGGCGTCGCGTGATTTTAGCGACACTCTTCTATGGTAATGGGTCAGACACGGTTGTTGGAGAACGTAGGTGTGGCTTCATCTCTGAGCGAGTCACAAGCATGCGGCAGAGGAACAGGGTCGAAGCCGCCCTTCGCAAACGGATGACATCGCAGCAGCCGTCGCAACGCCATCCAACTGCCACGCAACGCTCCGTGCATGCCAATCGCTTCAGAAGCATACTGTGAACATGTCGGGTGGTAACGGCATCCCGAAGGGAAGAGCGCGTGAATCGCTGGCGAGATCCAGTAGCGATAGAAAGCAAGAAGTTGTAGCAAATTTCGCTTCATGATGCGTCAGGCCGCATTCCAGCTCCAGGCACAGCTACCGGTCCTGGCATCTCCACTGCCCGAACCCGGCTCGCCTGTATAGCAGCCTGACGAAAGATACGCAAAACCTCGGCCTCAAGTTTCCCAAAATCCATGGTTATCACCGAGCGACGGGGATGAAGAATAAGATCAACCCCAGCGGGAAGCTCATGGAGATGGTGTCGGACCGCCTCACGCATACGACGCTTGATCCGATTGCGCTCATGAGCCTTGCCTATAACCTTGCCGACGGTAAGACCAACACGCGGAACAGGTACAGCAGTTTCCGCAGTGGCAGGGCGAGGCGCCGCAAACCACGTCATTGAATTGGAGAATTGCTTCTTCGCAGCCTCGTACACGCGTTGATAGTCCGCGTGCTTGCGCAAGCGCGCTTCGCGCAGCGCAAAAGGCGGGTTAACTGGCGAACCAGTACCCGCGGAAGCATGCGACAAAAGCGAAGAATGAGGGCTTGAGGTCATCTCTGGCACCATCTGCCGACAAAAGCAATGTGGCGGGTGCCGCAAGTTGCTAAACGTCCGGACTCGAGTTGCTGTCGCCTAAGCCCTCAGATGAAGACAGAAGGCGGCTGCAGGCCTGCCGAGCGGATGAACTAGTCGCGGAATCCCGCACTGACGGCAACACGCCTGCGGCCCTGCGCACGGCGACGGCTGAGCACTGCTGCTCCGCTCTTGGTTTTCATGCGGGCCCGAAAGCCGTGAGTCTTGACGCGCTTGCGGCGGTTGGGCTGAAATGTGCGCTTGGGCATGGAACTGCTCCTGAATTTCTATGTCGAAATCTCTGCCGAGACGGCAAGTCTTGAGTATAACCCAGATGCGGATTTGAATCCAGCCCGGAGGTCAAAAACATAATGGTCGCAACAGTGCCTAATGGCACTTTGACAACGCCTCCGCCGGGTGTAAAATCCGATCTTCGGACTTGGATTTGTTTCTTTCGCAATGGGCGGCCTGAGATTAAAAATGCCTTGTCGGAGTGATCGCACAAGTCCCATACAGGGACGATTCCAAAGGGTTTCACCATGGCTGGTGCAATTCTCTGAGTTGTGTGAATGAGACGTTGCAGAACCTTGAAATTGTGCTAGTATCGGACCCGTTCACCAAAGATTCTGAACACCCGCTGAACTGAGTTTTTGCCTACGAAGTCGAAGCAATATTCGGGCGCCCAGCCCGGGATTCTCTCGGCACTTATGGGATCAGACACGGCACACAACTACACCTGTGTGTCGATGGCGCAGCATTGTTTATTTGAGGCGTAGCGAAACAGAATACCGGCAGGAACGCAGGATAAAACAGAGTGTACTTAAGGAATTTATCGATGTCATTTGCGACTACGCCAGCAGCGAATATTAACCCCTGGATGCAAATTCTGGCAGCCCTGGAAAAGAAGGTCAATCGACAGTCCTTCGAGACCTGGCTGAAGCCCACCCGATATAGCCACATTGCCGGCCGCACTCTGTACGTGCGCATTCCGACGGAAGAGTTCCAGCACATCGGCGACAAGTATAGCGACCTGGTTCAGGAAGCGATCGACCTGCTCAAGTTGGAGATCGATGACGTCGCGTTCGTGACCGCGCAAGAGGATCCGTCGCTTCCTCCCGTGCGCAAAGACGGCGGTTTCGGCCCCGTCGGTACCCATGCTCCTTCAGCGCCCCCCGCCAATCAGCAGTATTACGGTGGCCAGCCCAACCGTCGTGGTAATTACGCTTCAGAGCAGCAAGGCCGCTTCGACTGGTCCAGCGCCGCGCAGCTCAATCCCAAGTACACCTTCGAGAACTTTGTCATCGGCAACGGCAACCAGTTCGCTCGCGCGGCCTCCCTGGCCGTCGCAGAACGTCCGTCAAAGGCCTACAATCCGCTCTTCCTCTACGGCGGTGTCGGCATGGGCAAGACCCATCTCATGCACGCCATCGGTCATGAGGTGAAGCGCCGCCAGCCCATCGCCAACATCTGCTATGTTTCGGCGGAGAAGTTCACCAACGAGATGATCAACTCACTGCGCAACGATCGCATGACCAGCTTCCGCGACCGCTTCCGCACTGTTGATGTGCTGCTGATCGATGACATCCAGTTCATCGCTCAGAAAGAGCGCACGCAGGAAGAGTTCTTCCATACCTTCAATGCGCTCCACGAAAGCATGAAGCAGATCGTCATCGCTTCCGATCGTCCGCCCAAAGAACTGGCAGAAATCGAAGACCGCCTCCGTTCGCGCTTCGAGTGGGGACTCATCGCCGACATCCAGCCACCCGATCTTGAGACCAAAGTCGCCATTCTGCAAAAGAAAGCCGAGAGCGAGCAGTCAAGCCTGCCCACCGACGTAGCTATGTTCATCGCTTCCAACGTGCGCACCAACGTGCGCGAGCTCGAAGGAGCTCTGGTGCGCCTGATCGCATGGTGCAACATGAACAGCATGGAGATCACGCTGCAATCGACGCAGCAATGCCTCAAGCAGTTCATCGACACCCAGGTTCGCAAGATCACCATCGATGCGATTCAGAAGGCAGTGGCAGAAAACTTCGCCATGCGTGTAAGCGAGTTGAAGCAGAAAAACAACTCGCGCGCAGTCGTAGTGCCCAGGCAGATTGCCATGTATCTTGCCAAGAATCTGACCGAAGCCAGCCTGCCCGAAATCGGCCGCCAGTTCGGCGGCAAGCACCACACCACCGTGATGCATTCCATCAGCAAGATTGACGAGCTCCGTCGCACCGATAAGGACCTGAACCGCACCATCAACAAGCTGCAGGAGATCCTGAACGGATAGAGCCGAATGAGGTCCCGGATGGGCGATGGAACGAAGCCTGACCGTCCTATTCTCGCGGTATCCTTTCACCTCCGCGGCTGCGAGATTGTCGTTAAAGGCATGGATGAGCTGCATCTTGAGGAGGTCTGCGTGGCCGTGTGCAATGGCGAGACTCCGTCCATTGACCACCCAATCGCAGTCGTTTTGCTGGAAACGCTTCGCGCCGCTGCCGAGTCCGAAGGTAAATACATCCGGCAAACTGGCGGTGCGGGCAACTACGGTCACGTCAAAATCCGCTTGGAACCGAACGATCGAGGCAATGGCTTCCAGTTCATCAACGACATCCAGAATGGTGCAATTCCGGGCGAATACATCGCGCCTATTGAAGATGGTGTTCGCGAAGCGATGCTTCGCGGTGTGCTCTTCGGTTACGAAATCGTCGATGTGAAAGTAACGCTGACCGACGGCAGTTATCATCAGGTCGATTCGAATACGATGGCCTACAAAATCGCAGCCTCGCAGGCCTTTAAAGAAGCTGCGCGGAAAGCAAGCCCCATGTTGCTTGAACCTGTGATGGAGGTCAAATTGATGGCCGAGGAAGCGCACGCCGGTGCGATCATCGCGGACATCAATTCGCGACGCGGCAGAATTGAAGGCATGGAACCTCATGTCGGACTTCTGGAGATCACTGCACGTGTACCGTTAAGCGAAATGCTCCGCTCCAGCAAGCACGGGCGGCCTGAGTATCCGATGCAGTTCGCCGGCTACCAAGAGACTCCTCACCCTTACGACGGTTTTGGAGGCTCCGAAGAGGCTCCAAGCCCTCGCGACGATCTTGGAGAAGGTGGCGCTGGCGTAACCGCCAACAAGCCGACTCGCCCGAGAGTCGGCAGTGGACGTTCCGCCGCCAAACTCGACGATGAGTTCGACTCGTTCTAACCTTCCGCAGTTAACCTTGAAGAACATAAAATGGCCGCTCCAGCGCTAACCGGAGCGGCCATTTCATTTGCGAATCTACTTCTTCGTGTCCAGCTCAATCACTTCAAACGAGTAGCCCGGGATCGTGTGCTTCACCTTCGTTCCCGATACAGGAATCGTGCTTTCGACAGGGACAATGTGCTTCGGCTCAGTGATTGTGTTGGTATCCGCCGGCGACAGGGCATGCAAGCGCGTCAGCTTCGCCGGGCCGGTAATTGCGCTCACCCCGCTCAAGTCAACCACCAGATCCTGCGGCGTAGGAACACCATTCACGATCTTCAGATAGACCTTACCGGTCTTCTCGTTCGTGGTCACAGAATAGGCAATCCGCGGCCCAGCTCCAGTCATCGTCGACGCCGGAACAGTGTCGCCAATCTTCCCCGCAAACAACGAAAGCACGTAATAGCTCGGCGAACCATAACTGGTCAGTCCGTCATAGCCGATCAGGTCCGGATGCCACTGCATGCCCCCGTTATGCACGTTGACGAGCAACGGCGCATAACTCGACATCACGACCACATCGCTGTTCCGTTCCACACCCGTAAGCCAGGCGGCATCCCCCAACGCCGCGCCAAAGTCGGCCGTCGGAGAGCCTTCCATCGTCGCATACTCGCCCATGAAGATCTTGGGGCCGTTGCGATCAAACGAATCGTAGTGATGAACGTCGTCGAAGTACTTCTCCGCGCTGAGATAGAAATGGTCATCCAGCACATCCGGCTTCACGCTCTTGACCGGCGCGGTTGCAATCAATTTCTGGTCAGGATACTTCGCCTTGATCGCATCGTGAAACTGCTTGAATCGGCCATCGTAGCTGTTCGACTTGTCGAACCAATCCTCATTTCCGATCTCGATGTACGCCAACTTGAAAGGCGCTGGATGACCGTCCTTAGCCCGCACCGCGCCCCATTTCGTGCTCGTGTCTCCAGTCGCGTACTCAATCTCATCCAGGGCGTCCTGCACATAGGGTTCAAGATCCTTGCCTGGCTCGACATGTTCCTGTTGCATCGAGTACCCGCCATAGACGGCGAGCACATTTTGCATGCTCAGATCCTCACACCACTCGAGGAACTCAAGCAGGCCCAGACCGTCAGAGGAGTGATAATTCCACGGACTCGGATGAGTCGGCCTGTCCACCAGCGGACCAATGGTCTTCTTCCAGTCATAGCGTTCGCTGATGTGGTCGCCCTCAAGGTAGTTGCCTCCGGGGAAGCGAAGGAACGCAGGATGCAGCCCGGCGAGCTTCTCCATCAGGTCAATACGGTTGCCGTTGGCCCGTCCCTTGTACGTCGGCGGAAACACCGACACCAGCGTCATCCAGACCATGCCCGGCTTGCTCAACGTCAGCTCCAGGTGATTTTCTTCCGAAGCCGCGATCGATCCCGTGTGGAGAGTAACCGTATACTGCTTCCAATCGCTTCCGATCGACGCAACATCGGCATGGGCAACGCTCTTGCCAGTCTTGTTGTTGACTAGGCTAACGCTCAATGGCCCAAGGCCAGCGGTGTCCGCCTTGGCATAGAGCGAAGCCGTGTAGGTCATATTCGGGCGCAGCGGATATCCCCAGTAGCCCATGTTGCGTAAACCAGCCGGTTCTGCCGCCGACGCCGAGGTGACCGTGAGCTTGATGCTGTCGTTCAGTGCCGCGGATGGCCCGGTGGTCTTGTCCTTCTCCATCGCCGCCCCGCCGCTTGCGTTTTGAACAACCAGCCAATCCTGTTGATTCCAATTCCGGTCTCGAAGGGTCCTGTTCCTGACCATCTCCGGATACAAACCACCGTCGTAAGAAAAATTGATCTCCTCCGTCATCATGCCGTAGAGCATCGGGCTGACACCGT
>Ga0206896_1078_pt1 | contig 21617 bp, 19 predicted proteins | sample Alteio_BWOrgHeat_52_FD_152969 | JGI IMG/M metagenome (GOLD analysis project Ga0206896, IMG submission 152969) | Enriched cells from forest soil in Barre Woods Harvard Forest LTER site, Petersham, Massachusetts, United States -... | ecosystem: Environmental > Terrestrial > Soil > Temperate forest >... | reverse complement strand
GAGAAACCTTCGAACCGGGATTGGAGGCCTTCGAGGGCGGAGAGTTGGGCGGCGCCGCGGGCAAGCGCGCGATCGAGATCCTGAATGCGGCTTTGATTTTCGCGAAATTGCTGGCGGGAGGCGGTGGCGGTCGCGACCGCCTCGGCGACAGCCTGCTGGGCGGTGGCGTGGTCGCCGGCGCGGGTGGCGCGGACGGCGGCAAGTTGGGATTGTTGCTGTTCAAGGCCGGCCTGCTGTTGTTTGAGCTGGAAGACGGCATCGGCGAGGGCGGCGTGCTTGATTTGATAAGTCTTGAGATCAACCTCGAGGTGGGTGCTGTTGGTGCGCAGGCGGGTGATGCCGCTTTCAAGCACGAGCAGATGCTGGCGGCGGTCCTGCAGTGCGCGCTCCGCGACATCGAGGGCGGATTGGGCCTTTTCGAACTCGGCCTGGCGGGCGCGGTAAGTGACGTCCGAGGAACCCATGGAGCCGAGCGCGCCCTGTTGATTGGCGGAATGGGATTGGAGGCGCTCGTCCAAATCAGCCAGCTGGCCGCGCAAGCCCGTGATTTCCCGCTCGATTTCGGTGAGGCGCGCGGCGAGGTCATCGCGGCGCACGGTGGAAAAGTCCGCCTGGTTTTGGGCGTTTTCCATTTCCGAGCGCAAATCAAAGACGGCCTGCTGGGCGTCTTGTAATTTGCGGGCGAGATCGGCGCGGGCGGATTTCAGTTCCAGCACGCGGTCTTCGCGTTCACGGAGGGAGGCGGCGGTGCCCTCGGCAGCGGCGCGGGCTTCAGCGACAATGGCCTCAAGGCGGGCGATTTCGGCGGAGCGTTTGGTGAAGAAGTGGGAATTGTGGGCGAGGTCGAGCTTGGTCAGGCGGTGCTTGAGGCGCTGGTAGCGCATGGCCTTGCCGGCCTGGCGCTTGAGCGAGCCGATTTGGCGCATGACCTCCTCAATGACGTCGGTCGCGCGGGCGAGGTTCTGTTCGACGAGGGCGAGTTTATTGAGCGCTTCGCGGCGCTGGCTCTTGTAGCGGGTAATGCCGGCGGCTTCTTCGAAAATGGATCGGCGCTCGGCGGGATTGCTGGAGAGAATCTGGTCAATTTGGCCCTGCACCATGAAGGAGTAGGAGACCCGGCCGACGCCGGTGTCCATAAACAGGCGGTGAATATCCTTGAGGCGGCAGTGTTTGCCATTGATGTAGTATTCGCCGACACCGTCGCGGCTGATGCGGCGGCCGACCTCGACTTCGTTGAAGGCGGTACCGAGTTCCTTTTCGCAATCCGTAAAGGTCAGGGTGACATCACACAGGGGGAGGGCCTTGCGGGTGTCGGTGCCGGCGAAGATGACGTCTTCCATTTTGCCACCGCGAAGGGCCTTGGCGCTTTGTTCGCCGAGCACCCAGCGAATGGCGTCCACGATGTTACTCTTGCCGCAGCCATTGGGGCCGACGATGGCGGTCACGCCGGGCTGCATCGCAATGCGGGTGCGGTCGGCAAAACTCTTAAAACCGTTGATGGAGACTTCGCGGAGGAACATGCGGGCGGGGAATGGAGAGCGTTAAACCGCGCACTACAGAGCGCGCGGCACATTCCCGCAACAATTTTTTGCCGGAAATGGATTATTTTTTCGACGCCGGGGCGGTCCCAATTGCGTACAAGGGTGTGAATAACCTGCGGATAAGGCGTGGATAAGTTGCCGCGGTGTGCGGTTAAAGCCCGGGAGCCTTGGGCGCGGGCGAACCCAGCGTGTCGATGCCGGTGCCTGAAACATTGGTCAATACGGCAATATTGCCGGTAAATCCGGTAAATCGAATGTCGCCGAAACTGGCTTTTTCCGCGTTGGAGAGAATAATGCCCTCCCGGCAGGTGCCCGAAATGTTGGCGACGGTAAATCCCTGGATGGGGCGGTCGGGCGAAACTTTGTCACCCGAAATAAACGTCTGGGCATTATTCACGTTGATATTTCTAAAGCTGAGGTTGCGCAGGAGCGTCCATTTGTCCGGCGAGGCCGTCACCGGGTCCGCCGTCGCCGTACCGGCGTTCAAAAGGTCAAGAAAGAGGCAGATGGGGGTGTTTTCGATGATCAGCCCGTCAGCGCTGATGTTGTCCAAAACTCCGCCCCGATCGCCGCGGCTTTTGAAATGAAGGGCGCTTTGCCGGCCGGAGAGGGTGCAATGGGTGATATTGATGTTGCGCAGGCCTCCCGAAAGTTCGGATCCGAAGGCGACGGCGGACCCCTGCAGGCTGTTCAATTTGCAATTCTGAATGGTCACATCAACGGATGGCTTGGCCAAAAGCAGGGCCGCCAGTCCGCGGCCGGACTTGAGGCCGATGGCGTCGTCGCCCGAGGTAATGTCGCAGTTATCAACGAGCACTTTGGAGCAGGAATCAAGGTCGAGGCCGTCGCCAACGCTGAGCTGGCTGCGGACGAAAAGATTGCGGGCCACGACATTGGTGCAAAACGTCGGATGAATGCACCACATTTGCTGTCGCTGATTGGCGGCCGGTTGGTCGTATTGCAGGGAAAAACCCTCGAACCGGACATCATCGCAACTCACGGTCTCAATCACCTCCGGCGACCGCGGATTGCGGTTGGAATTGCAGAGGGCGGAGGAGGCATAAAAACCGCCGGGACCGAGGATGGCAAGGTGGTCGGCTTTTTCGGCATAAATGAGACTCCGGCGGCAGTTGGTGATTTCACCCTCAAACCGGGCCTGCATCACCGGATAATCGGCGGGGTCGGAGGATTCGGTGATGTAAGCGTCCTTTTCGAGGCGCAGAGTCGTATTCGCGCCCATCGTCAGGCTGCCACAGAGATAGTTGCCCGCCGGAACCAGGAGTTCGCCTCCGCCGGCTTTTGCGCAGTCGTCGAGAGCTCTTTGGAAAACAACGGTATCCTTGGTGGTGCGGTCACCTTTGGCGCCGTAAGTGCGGACATTAATGGGTGGCGGAGGCTTAGTTGGAAAGAGAGCCATTCCCGGTGGCGCATCGGCGGCTGAAACCAGCAAGGCCAGGAGCACGGCCAGCAAGGCCGCAGCGGGGGAAAAGCGCGTTTTCATGGCGCGATCACGGTGCGGTTGAAACTGGGTTGACCGATTTATCTCCCGTTGCCGCGGGAGCAGCCGCCGATGGCGGATTTCCGGCGGCCTTGGTGGGATCATCCAATCCTGTTCCTTTGACATTGGTTAAATTCAACAATCGGCCGGTGAAACCCGTGACATTGATGCCGTTAAAGTTCGCATTTATCACATTGGCCAGGGTGATCCCGCTGCCACAGGTGCCGGTGATATTGGAAAGCGAGAAGCCATCGATGGGGCGCTCGGGCGGAACGCCCGGGCCGCCGACAATGGCTGCCGTTGCCCGGCTGGCCTGGGTCTCCACGAGTTTGGCCACGTCATTGACCTTGATATTCTTGAAAGTGAGGTTGCGCACGAGCGTCCATTTTTCCACGTCGCCGGGAACCGGTTCGCTGGCCTGAATGCCCTTGGATATGAGATCTATGCCCACGAAGGTGGGGGATTTGTCCACCGTGATGTTGTCCAGGGTGATGTTTTCCATGATGGCGCCGCGGCCGTCCCGGCTTTTGATAAAAATCGCATTTTGTACGCCGGATATCGTGCAATTCGAGACCGAAATGTTGCGCACGCCGCCGGAAATTTCGGTGCCAAAGCCGATGGCGGCGAACTTGGTGCTGCGCAGAATGGAGTCCTTGATGACGACGTCCTCGGTGGGCTTTCCAATCCGCACGGCATCCATGCCACGGCCGGATTTGATGGAAATGGCATCGTCCCCGGCGCTGATGTCGCAATCTTGCACCAACACTTTGGCGCAGGAGTCGATGTCGATGCCGTCGCCGTTGGTGCCCTGGCTGCGGATATAGAGGCCTTTTACCGTCAGATTCGTGCAGTAGAGGGGGTGGATGCACCAGATGTTGGTGCCGACCGGGAGGTCGTATTGGATATTAAAGCCATCGAAGGTGACATCATTGCAATCCACCGTTTCGACGACCACGGGGGCCCGGGGGTTGCGGAGGCGGGCGATGGACGAATTGGCGACAAAGCCGCCGGGGCCGGCGATGGTGATATGGTTGGCCTTGCTGGCAAAAATCAGACCCCGGTGAACCTGGGTGGTGGCGCCCTCGAAACGACCGGTGATGAGCGGATATTGGTCGATACTGGCAGTCTCAATGACAAACACACCTTTTTCCAAGCGTAAGGTCGTGTTCGAGTGCAGCTCGATGCTGCCGGTGAGATAATTGCCTTCCGGGACAACCACTTCGCCGCCGCCGGCCTTGTCGCAGGCGTCAAGGGCTCTTTGGAATGCTTCCGTGTTGATGGTTTGGTTGTCACCGACGGCGCCATAGTCTTTCACATTAAAATGCGCGGTGGGTTTCGCGCCGGGAAGCGCTGATTGGCCAGTGATTCCCATGGTGATTGCCGCCGGGGAAATTTTGGCGACCAAAGCCGCCGCCGCCGGATTGGCAACCACCGCCTGCAAAGCGTCCTGGGCGGTGGCGCTGACGATGCCAGAATCATTCGTTCCCAACGTGATGGTGAGGATGTTGCCAGTGACGGAAACTGATGTCGGCGTATTCTTACCAGATCCATTGATATATCTCACCTGAATTCCTGAAATTGATTCCGTGGCATGGCTCGGACCAACACTCGCATTTGGCGACGACGGGGAGTTGGGGGCAACGTCGGCAGACCAAAGTGGGGCCGAAAGCAGGGTGTTAAGTACAATCGCGGCGAGGGTAGGGGCGAGGTATTTCAAGGGATGGAGAGGGGTTCAAAAGGGTGACGATAAGACTCATGGGAGCAATGTCCAGAGCATTAAACCCCGCAAATTAGTATGAAGTTAATGGGCCAGCATATTTATTTGATTGCCTTCGTGCATTTGTTGCATATATTTGACCCATGAGAGTCGCCAAGCATGTCGTGGACGCCCGTCGGCGCCGTTTGGGCGAGCTTTTGCAGCGGCATCGCTATCTGGGAATTGCGGATTTATGCAAGGAGTTTGGCATATCGGAGGCCACAGTTCGGCGGGACTTGGTTTCCCTAGAGAAGAGTCACCTGATTACTCGTACGTATGGCGGTGCATTAGCTGATTACAACCTTCGATTCCCATCGTTTCGCAGCCGGCGCACGTCGGGAACGGAGGGCAAGCAGATTATCGCTAAGCTAGCTCATGGTCTCCTTCGACCTGAGCAGGTCATTTATCTCGATGCGGGTACGACAATTTTTGCCCTGGCAGAGGCAATTCGGGCCGTGCCGGTGCGGCCTTTGACTTGTGTAACAAGCAATCTGCCGGCAGCCGATTTATTGGCGGAGGTGGATGGTGTTGCCGTCTATTTGCTCGGTGGGCAGCTCCTGCGCCGGCAGTCGGTATTACTGGGCGATGAAGCCTGCCGCAGCGCGGCCCATTGGAGATTTGATCTGGCCTTTCTGGGGGCGGAAGGGATGACCCGCGAAGGCGTATGGAATTCTTCGCCGGCGGTTGTTGCCTTGCAGAAGGCGGTGCTGGATCGCTCCCGTGCTTCGGCCATTCTCCTGGATCGGACGAAGCTGGGTCGGACGGCTCCAACCTTCCTCGGTGGATGGGATACGGTTACGGCGCTTCTGACTGACAGCCCGAAGGAAGCGTTAAGTGAAGAAGGCATCCCTGATTATATGATTGAACTCGAACATATAACGTCATATAGCGATGCACCTTCATTAAAAGTGGTTTCGGACGCAAAGGCCAAAAAGGAGGCCGGGAGATCGGAAAATGATGAAATGTCGCTACCCACTGAACTTTTATGATTGCAAACAATCATAAATGGGGTAAGTTTTTTGTTTTTGACCCCACATGGCTGCGCCAGTACCCAATCGCTCTCTCGTCGAGTCTTTGATTCGCCAGTCGCTTTTTGCGCAACTGGGACGCCAGGCATCGCCGGTATCTGCAGCACCGACATTGGTGGTAAATAGCTCCGCGCGGCACATGCATGTTACTCAGGAGAATCTGGAGATACTTTTCGGCAAAGGGGCGAAATTAACGGTACATAAGTGGCTGTATCAGGAGGGACAATTCGCCTCGGGCCAGACCGTGACCCTGGTGGGGCCGCGCGATCGCATCATCTCCAATCTGCGCATTCTCGGACCCTGCCGGAATCTGACCCAGATCGAATTAGCCTACACGGATTCCATTTATCTCGGCATTAATGTTCCGGTGCGGGCTTCGGGCGACATCAAGGGATCGGCGGGTGGAGTCATTATTGGTCCCAAAGGCGTGGTGGAGATGAAAGAAGGTATTATTCGGGCCGCGCGGCACGTGCACATGAGTCCCGCGGACGCCGCTTTCTATGGCGTCAAGGCTGGCGACCACATGACGTTGTTGGTGGAAGCAAACAAGTGCAGCACGCGGTTTGACGACATGCTCGTGCGCGTCGATCCATCGTTCAAATTGGAAGTGCACATTGACACGGACGAAGCCAACTGCTGCGACCTGGCGCGCGCCACGCGATGCGAGCTGATCCGCAAGGGCTAGAACCAATTTCAGAAAGAATTAACGGAATTACCAAAATAAACCAAAAAACCTAAATCACTAATTATATGAATGACGCCATCGGATTGATTGAAACCAAGGGTTACGTCGGCCTCGTCGAGGCCAGCGATGCCATGGTGAAGGCGGCCAATGTCACTCTGGTAAAGCACATCCAGATTGGCGGAGCCTTTGTCACCACCGTCGTTAAAGGCGACGTCGGCAGCGTGAATGCCGCCGTCACCGCCGGCAAGGAAGCCGCGCAACGCGTGGGCAACCTCGTCGCCGCGCACACCATTGCGCGCCCCTCCGCCGGGCTGTTGGACTTCTTTCTCGGAGCCTAACTTCCCGCCACCCACTCTTACTCGCAACCCTTAATACCATAATACCATGTCAGGACAAGCCCTCGGAATGTTGGAAACCAAAGGCCTGGTCGCGCAATTTGAAGCGACCGACGCGATGCTCAAAGCCGCGACGGTTGAATTGCTCGGCTGGGAAAAAGTCGGCTCCGGCAATGTGGCCGTGTTCATTCGCGGCGACGTCGCCGCGGTGAAGGCCGCTGTTGAAGCCGGTTCGACCGCCGCCGCCGCCATCGGCGAAGTGGTCGCCGTCAATGTCATCCCGCGCCCACATGAAGACTTGCCGCTTTTGGGCAAATTCCTCAGCAAGCTCGCGACGCCCGCCGCAAAGTAAATTGGGGGCGGAGACCTCAGCGAGGCGTCCCTACCCATTTATCAGCGGAATCACCTATTCATTAACCAATCCCATGGGCAAAGTTCTCGTGGCCAACATCGGCAGCACCTCGTTCAAGTTCCGCTTGATCGAGATGCCAGGCGAGCAGCTGCTCGCGAAGGGCGGCGTCGAGCGCATTGGCGCCGCCGAGAGCCCGTGGCGTCTCGAGATTGCGGGACGTGCGCCGGAGTCCGGCACGGGGAAGTTTGCCGATTACGACGCGGCCATCGCCCACGTGGAGAACGCCTTGCGCGGCACCCTGCAGACGGGTTTCCACGAGTTGGCTGCCGTGGGCTTTAAGCCGGTGATGGCGAAGGGCATTAGCGGCACGCAAGTGCTCGATGCGAAGGTGCTCAGCGCGATGGAAGCGCTGTACACGCTGCTCCCCGCGCACAACCCGGCGTATGTCAACGCCGTGCGATCGTTTAACCGCCTCTACCCGAAGTTGCCGTGCATCGGCACATTCGAGACCGCGTTTTACGACCATCTCCCGGTGGAGAATACGCGCTTCCCGGTGCCGCTCGAATGGGAGCAGAAACTCGGCATCCGGCGCACCGGTTTTCACGGAGCGAGCCACCGGTTCGTGACGGAGCGCTATGCGGAGATCAAAGGTCGCAAAGATGCCCGCATCATCTCCTGCCACTTGGGTGGCAGTTCCTCCATGTGTGCCGTGCGCGCGGGGAAGGCGATTGACTCGAGCTGGGGCATGACCCCGCAAAGCGGTCTGCCGCAGAGCAATCGCGTGGGGGATTTTGACGTGTTCGCCGCGTTTTATCTGGCCAAGGATTTGGGCCTCGGGATTGACGAGGTGGAGAAGCAGCTTTCGACCAATGCCGGGTTGAAGGGCATGTCCGGCCTGGCCACGGGCGATTTGCGCGACGTGGCGGAAGCCGCGGCCAAGGGCAATGAGCACGCGCGCACGGCGGTGGGGGTGTTGGTGAACGCCATTCGTGGTTACCTCGGAAAATTCCTCGTGGCGCTCAATGGCGCGGACGCCCTGATTTTCACGGCGGGCATTGGTGAAAACCGCGTGGAGTTGCGCGAAGCGGTGTGCGCCAATTTGGATTTTTGTGGGCTGAAGCTCGATGCGAAAGCGAACGCCGCGACGCACGCCGTCGAAGCAAAAATCTCCGCGCCGGATTCGAAAATCGAAGTCTGGGTCATCCCGACCAACGAGGAAATCGTGATCGCGCGGAATGCCTGGGCGAAACTCGGCGGGCGAAATTAAGAATTAATCAGGCACCTTCCCAGCCAAAATCTGACGACCATTAGCTGACGACGTTCCCGCACCTTTCAACTAAAAACCTGAAATTCTAAACTCTAAACCCAAAACTAAAATGTCCTCCCAGCAAGCCATTGGATTGATTGAAACCCGCGGTCTCGTCGCCCTTGTCGAGGCGACCGACGCCATGCTCAAGTCCGCCAACGTCGAGTTGGTCGGGCCGATGACCCAGGTCGGCAACGCGATGGTCACGGTGGTCGTGACCGGCGACGTCGCCGCCGTCAAGGCCGCGACCGAAGCGGGCCGCACGGCCGCGCAATCGCTCGGCGAAGTCGTGTCGGTCAACGTCATCGCCCGCCCGCATGTCGAGCTCGGTGTCGTCCTGCCCAAGTCCGCGAAGAAATAACCGGCGAATCGGGGCCGGGGTCCCGCGACAGCGGGACCCCGGCCGCGTTGGCCTGCGTCCCTCCACCACTTAACCCCTCTGTGCCATGATTCTCGCCCGTGTCGAAGGCTCCGTCGTCTCCACCAAGAAAAACGTGAAGATGACCGGCGCCAAATTCCTGTTCGTGCGGCCGCTCCTCGTGGACCCCGCCAATCTGACGGGCTTCAAGCCCGGCACCAACACCATCATCGCGGTGGACGATTTGGGCGCCGGCGAGGGTGAAGTCGTCCTCATCGCCCAGGGCAGTTCCGCGCGGCTTGGGGCGAAGGACAAGGACACGCCGATTGACGCCATCGTCATCGGCATCGTGGACACCGTGGACGTGCAAAAGAAGGTCGTCTACCGGAGCAACAGCTAACCCAATTAAAAAGGAAAAATTAGAAATTAAGAAACATCCGCATCTACCCAAGGGCGGCGGCGCGAATTTCGACGCAATATTCTAATGCTTACTTTTTAATTCCTAATTTCTACTTTATGGACCAGGAGCAAATCATTTCCCGCGTGTTGGCCGAGGTATTGTCGCGTTTACAGACGCAGCAGACGGCCGTGAAATCCGGACAGACGGGTTTTGGCGTCTATGATAAAATGGAAGACGCCGTCGCTGCCGCGCAAAAGTCGTTCCTCAAACTGCGCGAGGACGGCGTGACGGCGCGCAAGAAGGCCATCGGGGCCATTCGCCGCGCCTGCGTGCAGAATGCGAAAACCTGGGGCGAAATTGAATTTGCGGAAACCAAGATCGGCCGCCTCGAGCACAAAATTGAGAAACTGAAGATTTGTTCCGAATTGGTTCCGGGGGTCGAAATGCTGGAGCGCATGGCGTTCAGCGGCGATTTTGGTCTGACCATCATCGATTTTGCGCCTTGGGGCGTCATTGGGGCGGTCACGCCGGCCACGCACAGTGTGCCAACGCTGACCGGCAATGCGATCAACATGCTGGCAGCGGGAAATTCAGTCGTGTTCAATACGCATCCGTCGGCCTGTGGAGTCGCGGCGCTGGCGATCCGAGCCTACAATGAAGCCATTTTTGCGGAGACCGGAATTTCGGATTTGCTGACGACGGTGGCCAAACCGACGCTGCAAACTTTCGACGTCATGTGCAAACACCCGGACGTGAAGCTGCTTTGCGTCACGGGCGGTCCGGCGGTGGTGGCGGCGGCGATGAAGGTCGGCAAGCGCGCGGTGTGCGCGGGCCCGGGCAACCCGCCCGTGGTGGTGGATGAGACCGCTTGTCTTGACCGTGCGGCGCGCTGCATCATTCAGGGAGCGGCCTATGATAACAATTTACTCTGTATCGGCGAAAAGCAGGTGTTCGTGGTCGAATCCGTAGCCGATGGATTGATATCCGCCCTGAAAAATGCCGGGGCCGTCCAGCTTTCTTCCACCCAGGTCGAAGCGCTGACGAAGCAGGCGTTTGTGATCGAACCGGGGCAGGGCGGGGGTTGTGCGCACGCGCACGTCAACAAAGCCTTTATTGGCCGCGATGCCGCCGTGCTCGCCAAGGCCATCGGTTTGGATGTGCCGCCCGCGACCATGCTGCTCTTCGGCGAAACCAAGGAAGACCATCTCTTTGTGCAGGAGGAGCAGATGATGCCCTTCATCCCCATTGTGCGCGTGAAAAATGTGGACGAAGCCATCGCGGCGGCCATCCGCACCGAGCACAATTACAAGCACACGGCGATCATGCACAGCCGCAACATCACGAATTTGACGAAATTCGCCCAGCTGGCGGACACCACACTCTTTATCAAAAATGGCCCGTGCATGACCGGCCTCGGGCTCGGCGGCGAGGGCTTCCTGTCCTTCTCCGTCGCCACTCCCACCGGCGAGGGCGTCACCACGCCGATGACGTTCACCCGTTCGCGCCGCTGTGTGATGGTCGAAAATTTGAACCTCTATTAAATTAGAAATTAAAAAGTAAGAATTAAGAATCCACAAAAACCCAATCCACCGTCCTTTTTTAATTTTTAATTTTGCCTTCTTAATTTCCATGCGCCTTGCCATCATCCGCGGCTACGTGACCTCGACCGTGAAGCATCCCAGCTTCAACGGGGCGCGGCTGTTGATTGCCCAAATGGTTGACCAGGAGGACAAGATTGACGGCTCGCCGCAGGTGGTGATTGATCCCATTGGGGTGGGCCTGCATGAAAAAGTCATTCTGTGCAGCGATGGCAGCTGGGCCCGCACGTATTTGAAGGACCCCAAGAGCCCCTGCCGCTGGTGGGTAATGGGTATCGTGGATGAGGTAGCGGCGAAAGGAGCGGTTGCATGAGACTCGCCACCGTCATCGGCCGCGTCACGCTTTCCGAGCGCCATCCGTCGCTCAAGGGCGAGCGCCTGCTCGTCGCGCTGCCCTGGGGTCCGAAGACCGCCGAGACCGGCAAGGATCATGATTATTCGATCGTGGTGTACGACCAGCTGGGCGCCGGCGTGGGCCAGACCATTGGCGTCTGCGAAAGCACGGAGGCCACCCGCCCATTCGAAAAACCCACGCCCGTGGATGCCTATTGCGCCGCCCTGATCGACACCGTCTTTTTTCAAGCCGAGGAACCCAAACGCGCGTGAGTAACCGGCTTCCGCCGCCCTCCGCACCCAACTTATCATGAAACTCTTCTCCCAAATCGAAGCTGCCGAGTTCGTCAAGACCGGCGCCAAGGAATTCCGCTTCAGCCGCGACAACACCCGCATGACCCCCGGGGCGCGCGACATCCTCATCGGCGCCGGCGTCAAAGTCGTGTATGACCCCAACGCCGGAGCCCAACCCGCGGCCCCCGCCAAAGCGGCGACGGCCGTGGCTGCGACCCGCACCAGCGCCGGCCCCGCGGCGTCCAAGGCCGACATTCTGGCGCTCTTTAATTCCCCGCTGGCGAAGAAATTGAAGGACGACATCGTCGAAATCGGCAGCCGCTGCTGGAAGCGCGATTACAATGACGGCAACGGCGGCAACATTTCCGCGCGCCTCGGCAATTATTTCCTCTGCACGCCGACGGGCGTCAGCAAGGGCTTCATGAAGCCGGACATGGTTTGCCTGGTGGACATCGAAGGCAATCAGCTCGCCGGCCAGGCCCCGTGGAAACGCACGAGCGAAATTCTGTCCCACCTGGGCATCTATCGGACCGTGCCGACGGCCGCCGCGGTGGTGCACGCGCACCCGATTCATGCCACGGCTTTTGCCATGGCCGGCATCGAGCCGCCGCGCTGCCTGATTCCCGAAGTTGAAGTATTTGTCGGCACGATTCCGGTGGCGGAATACAAAACGCCCGGCAGCCCGCAGATGAGCGAGATTTTGGGCAAGCTCGCTCCGGACCACCAGGCCATCCTCATGGGCAACCACGGCGTCATCTGCTGGGGTGTCAGCGTCGAAGATGCCTATTTCAAGATGGAGATCACGGACTCCTATTGCCGCACGCTTTGGGTCGCGTCGCAACTGCCGACCAAGCGGACGACCATTCCGCCGGATGAAGTCAAAATCCTGCTCGATCTCAAGAAAAAGCTCGGTCTGCCGGATGAGCGCCATGGCCAGAAAGCCGCCGAATTGTGCGACTGTGATCCGTGGGAGCAGATTTCCGACCGGCAAATGACGAGTGTCACCCCCGCGGGCCCATCGCCCGCCAAAATGACGAATGCGGAACTTGAAGGCCTCGTGCAAAAACTTACCGACGAGGTCATGGGCCAGTTGAAAAAGGGATAGCAGATCGCGGTGGCAGGACCGGGCCTTTGGATACTTTTGCGGGAGTACGTCGGCGCTCGGTGTTCGCTTGGGCAGGTCGTAATCTTTTAAGTTTTACTCCCTCAAGGAAAGCGGGCAATTTCAACTTTTTATGCAAGCGGTTACCTGTGCGGCGGTGGATTTGGGCGCGACCAGCGGGCGCGTCATTGTCGGGACGTGGGGTAAAAAGCCCGCGTTGACGGAGGTGCATCGCTTTCCCAATTCGTTTCAGTCGCTGGGACCCAATGACTACTGGAATCTGCCAGGTCTGTGGAACGAGGTTTGCACGGGCTTGCGCAAGGCGAAGCAACAGTTTCCGAAGATGGCGTCGGTGGGGGTGGATTTTTGGGGCTGCGACCATGTGCTGCTCAACGATGCCGGGCGACTGGTGTTCCCGGCTCATGCCTATCGCGACGCGCGGACCCAGGCGGGATTGAAGGCGCTGGCCAATTTTGGCCTCGACCGTATTTATGCCGCGACGGGGCTGCCGAATGTTTTCTACAATTCCAGCCTGCAGTTGGCGGAAACGGTGCGCAGTTGCCCGGCGGTGGAGGATCTGGCGACGCGGTGCCTGTTCCTGCCCGATTATTTTAATTTTCTGCTATCCGGCTGGATGGAAAATGAAATTTCCATTGCGAGTACGACGCAGTTGCTGGACGTACATGGCCATGACTGGTCGCGCGAAGCGCTCGATTTCTTCCATCTCCCGCCGCAGTGGTTTACAAAGCCGGTGCTGGCCAACACGCGGCTGGGCAAAGTTACGGGTTTGCCGGAATTGAAGGGCGTTTTATCCATCGCGGTGCCGGGGCACGACACGGCGTGCGCCTTCGACGCCATGCCGGCCGACCCGGCGGGCGGCGATTTGTACATAAGTTCCGGCACCTGGTCGTTGGTCGGCTGCGAAAACGAGACGCCGATCCTGGGCGCCGAGGCGCTGAAGGCCCGCGTGGCCAATGAACGCACGGGCCGCGGAGGGTATCGACCGCTCACCAATATCGTCGGCTTGTGGATGCTGGAACGCACGCTGCTCGATTTTAGCGCCCGTCCGCAAAGCCCGAAGGAATGGGCGGCGCTCGTGACCGCGGCGGAAAAGCTGCCAGCGCGCAAAGTATTGTTGGATGTCAATGACCCGGTATTCGGCAATCCGCCTTCGATGCGCGCGGCGATTGACGCACAACTGAAGAAGAAAAAAGTGAAGGCTCCGGGCAACGTGGCGGGTTATGCGCGGTTGATTTTCGAATCCCTGGGGGCAGGCCACGCGGGCGCGATGCAAATGCTGGGCTGCCTCGGTGGCAAAACTTTTAAACGAATCCTCATGGTCGGCGGCGGCGCAAAGAACCGCCTGCTCTGTCAGTCAACCGCCAATGCCGCGGGCGTACCCGTGGTGGCATTCGCGCTCGAAGGCACGGCCCTCGGCAATTTGGCGAGCCAGTGGGTCGCCCTCGGCGTCGTCGAAGACCGCGCGGCCTTCCGCGCCCACTTGGCGCCCACTCTCCAGCAAACCGTTTACACCCCCCGCTGATGTCTTATCCAATCCGTTCATCGGCCGGTTCTGGATCTCAGCCCCTCTGTCTCCGGCAAGGCGGGATCCCTCTGTCCCTTTGTCTCTTTCCGCAATGAGCTCTCCCTCCGCCAATCGTCCGACCGGCAAACGCGTGCAGATGCTCGCGACTTGCCTGTGCGACGCGTTTTTTGACGACGCCGCGCGCGCGACGGTCGAGGTGCTTGAATACCTGGGCTGCGCGATCGATTTTCCCGAGGGGCAGACGTGCTGCGGACAGCCGGCATTCAATGCGGGTGATTGGCCGGCCTCGCGACGCGTGGTACGGCATACGGTGAAGGTGTTTGCCGGCGACGTGCCGGTGATCGTGCCCAGCGCCTCGTGCGCGGCCATGCTCGTCCATGGGGCCCCGCTGGAATTCGAAAAGGAGGCCGACTACGGCGAAATTGAAAAACTGGGCCACCGCACCTGGGAATTGGCGGACTATATAGTCAACGGCCTGGGCGTGAAAACCTGGCCGGGGAAATTTCCGGCGAAGATCGCGTTTCACACCTCCTGCCACTCGCGCGGCACCAAGAGCGGGGAATCCACGCTGGCACTGCTGCGGTCGATTGCGGGGGTGGAAGTCCAGATATTTGGGGAAGGCGAACAATGCTGCGGCTTTGGGGGCACGTTCTCGGTGGCATTTCCCAACATTTCGACGGGCATGGGCAATTTGAAGCTGGAGCATATGCGCGCGGCCAATCCGGATATTCTCGTGTCCGGCGATTCGAGTTGCATGATGCACCTGGCCGGCATGGCGGAAAAGGAGGGTCACCCGATTCGCACGCTGCATTTCGCGCAGATCTTGCGCGACGCGTTGAAAAATGGCGGCTTGCTCCCAACCTGAACACTTTTTACATGAGCGCATCCCCCATGGACGGTTTTGCCGCGACCCTGAAAAAGGAAACGCATGACGCTGTCTATAACAGCACGAAGGCGACGCACGAGAAGCGGACGAAAGTGCTCTTTGACCATTTTCCGGACGCGAACCGGTTGCGCGAGATCGCGGGAGAAATCAAGCAGCACGTCATTGAGAACCTTGACACCTACCTGCCCAAGGTGGAGGAGAAATTAAGGGCCAACGGCGTGCAGGTGCATTGGGCGCCGACGGCCCTGGACGCCAACCAGGCGGTGCTCGACATCATGCGGAAGCGCAACGCGACGAAGATCGTCAAGGCCAAGACGATGGTCAGTGAGGAAACGGAATTGGCGCATTTTCTGGAAAAGAACGGCGTGGAATGTCTCGAAACCGACTTGGGCGAATTTATCGTGCAGGTGGACCATGACCATCCGAGCCATATTGTGCGGCCGATCATCCACAAGAGCCGGCGCGAGGTGGCGGTGTGTTTTGAAAAGAACGGTCTGGGCGCGTATAATGACGACCCGAATGTCATCACCCAGCGGGCGCGGGTTTTTCTGCGCCAGAAATATTTGCAGGCCGACGTCGGGTTGACCGGCGCGAATTTCGTGGTGGCGGAAAGCGGGCGGCTGGTGCTCGTGACCAATGAAGGCAATTCGCGTTTTTGCCTGGCCGCGACCCGCTGCCACATTGCGATGGTCGGCATTGAAAAGATTTTGCCGCGCGACCGTGACCTGGCGCTGCTGCTCAATCTTCTCGCGCGCTCGGCAACCGCGCAGCAATTGACCGTTTACACGGAATTTATCAAAGGCCCGCGCAAGCCCACGCAGCCGGACGGCCCGGACGAAATGCATGTCATCTTCGTGGACAACGGGCGCATTGACGTGCTGGCAACGGAGTGCCGCGATATTTTGCGCTGCATCCGTTGCGGGGCGTGCCTGAATGTGTGCCCGGTTTACCGGCAGGCGAGCGGCCACGCCTACCGCAGTGTGTATCCGGGCCCGGTCGGCGCGGTGTTGTCGCCCTTGCTGGCAAAGGAGAAATTTCCCGAGCTGGCGGATTTGCCGAAGGCGTCGAGCCTCTGCGGCGCGTGTCAGGAAGTCTGTCCGGTCAATATTCCCATTCCCGATTTGCTGCTGCGATTGCGCGACAAGAACAAGCGGGCGCACGGGCCGAATTCGGGCACGCCGCCGCTGGGGGCCTGGTCCATTTTGGCGAGCCAGCCAACGGCGTGGAAGGCGGCGATGGCCATGGGCGGCCTGGTGAACCATGTGCCGCGCGTGCTGATGCCCGGGCCATTGCGCAAATGGAGTGACCATCGGACGCTCCCGCCCTGGCGCGGGGGACAATTCCGCAAGTGGTTGAAAAACCGCCCGACGGCGAAAGGAAAATCATGAACGCGCGCGAAGACATGTTGGGGCGGGTAAACAAGGCATTGGCCATGCTGCCGGAGCGCGCCGCCTTGCCCAATTGGGATGGCGAGCTGGCGGTGGCGCACAAGCTGGTTGATCACCATGCCCCGTTGGAATTGTTTTGCGAGCGCATCAAACTCGTCAACGGCACGCCGATGACCAGCGTCACAGAAGTCGCGGCGTATTTGAAAAAGAACGGCTGGATGAAGGGATATTGCGACCCGGCGCTGCAAAAACAATTGCAGGAGCAATTTGGCCCCGAATTTACCTTAAGCCCCGAATTTGACCGCACCCGGGTGGATGATTATGCCTTTGGGATCACCCGGGCGGCGGGCGGCATTGCCGAGACCGGCACGATTATTTTGAACGACACGCTAACTTCACGGCGGCTGGGCGCCCTGGCGCCGTGGGTGCATATCGCGATTTTGCCGCGCGAACTCATCCACCTCACGCTGGCGGATGCGGTATTGGTGTTGGGAGACGACCCGAATGTCATTTGGGCGACCGGCCCGTCCAAGACGGCGGACATCGAGGGCATCCTGATTGAAGGAGTGCATGGTCCAGGCGTGCAAATTGCCCTGATCCTGTAGTATAATGACGGCGGAACAGCAAAAATGGCCCGCAGGATTACCGCATTTTGGGGAAGTAAGACAAAGGTCGCCAGGGGTGCCTTGGGACTGGCTTTGCTATGGACGGGGTGCAGCTCGGCGCCAGACAAGCAACCGCTGTTGACCGGCCATCATGGCGGACTGTTGCCGGGGATGATTTTGCCGGAGTCGGCGACGCCGGCCAAGCCCGACCGCCCGTCCGGCTATACTGGAATCCAAAACGAAGTGCAGCCTGACGGGCACATTTTACAACGGGAATTTTTTGAAGGCCAGGTCGTCCGGCAAACGTGGTTTTCGTCGGTGGGATTGCCCGAGGAGACGGTGATTTACGAGGCCGGATCGGTGCCCAAGGAATTGATTGAGTATGCGGCGGATGGGAAACCAAAGCAGCATACGCTGCTGTATTCAGGAACAAAGCAACCGGAGCGCATCGAAGTTTATGCAGCGGGCGGAACACGCATCGCCTATTTTCTGACTTATTGGCCGAACGGCAACCGGCACATTGTCTCCGAATCAGACGTTCCCGGGAAGGATGGGCCGATAAACCGGGTACAGGAGTGGTATGCCAACGGCCTGCAAAAAATGCTCAAGCAAACCCTCGTTTCCCGGGATTATAGCGGGGTGATTGTAAGTGAATTGTTGCATGACCGGCAAACGGCGTGGGATGAAAATGGCCGAATTCTTTACGATCAAATGTTTAACAACGGCAAACTGATTGGCGACTATACCCCCGGCGCGGTTTCAGCCGCTCACTAGCCTGGGCGACGCCAAATTCTGCGGGGGCTGGAATTGGTCGGATGGCATCGGGAACCCGGCGGGCCCGGGACGGGTCTTTGGACTTTATCTTCGATCGGCCATGGGTTAAATAAGAATATTGAATATGAAGCCTTTAGGGAAAATCAGCTGGATAGCCGCACTTTTGGCGGTGGGTGGCAGCGCGTGGGCGCAAACCGCAGCAGCACCGGCGGGAACCGGGCCGGCGGTGGTTGCGGCTGGGAATGCGCCGGCGGGCGGGGCCGCCGCGCCATCGGTAAGCGAGTCGGATGTCCCCTATTCGCATCCCGTCGGCAATCTCGAGCAAACGGCCAGTGCAATGGAGGATGCAGCCGAGGGCCGGTTTGCCCTGGCGTCCGGTTGGATTCCCCTCGCCATCCAATGTTTCAAAGACGCGCTGGCCAAGGCCGGGTTGAGCGGCGAGGCGCGGGACGAATTGAACATTGATTTGGCCACCGCTTATCTGGCCGATGCCAATGTCGCAGGCGCAACCGCTGCGCTGAAGGCGGTCGAGAGGACGAGCACTCCGGGCTATTTATTGCGGGATGCGTTAATTCAGGAACGTGCCAACCAATGGGACAACGCAACGGCGCAATTGGCGCGGGTCACCGGGCAAATGGCCGAGCTACCCAAAGCCGATCATCCCTGGTATTACCTGGCGCAGGCGACGCTGGCGGAGCATGAACAAAAGGCCGGGGAGGCCAATGTGGCCTGGACAATGGCCATAGCCGAGGCCGCAACACCCCTGCAAGCCGCGCAATTCCAGGCGGCCCAGTGGAAGGGACAGATTTTTCTGGGCTTACCGGCAACGCCGGAGGTCCGGGACCAGTTGCAAAAACAACTGAACGATTCCGCGCAGGATCCGGTGACAAACGCGCAATATGCACTCGAACTGGCAATCGTGCTTGACCAGTTGGGTCAGCCCGCCGACGCCCTCAAATTGATCGGAGATAATTTGCGGCGGGTGGATTTGGACCGGCACAGTCTCAATAACTTGCGGCTGGCCTATGTTTTGATTGACCAGGAGCATCCGGACCCGCAGGCCGCGGCGCGCGGCACCATCGGCACTGACCAGGAAACCCTGCAAACCATCTTGAAAGACTGGCCGGAAAAGGACGCCCCGGACTTTGACGCCCTGGTGCAAACCCAGAAAACGGCCCTCGCCTTGCTGGAGAACGGGAAACTGGTGTTAAATCCCAAGGATTTGAAGAACCTGGTGGACGGATTGATCCAGGATCCGCGCGGCCATCCGCTGATCAAACAACTTTATTTACTGCAAATGCAGCTGGCCGAAAGCCTCAGTCAAAATGCCGCGGCGGCGGCCACGGCCCAGCACTTGGCCGGCGATGCGGCGGATGCGGCCCGGTATCTGGCCGAAGCGGGGGACGCCGCCACGCATCTGCTGCAGTTACCCAAAGATCAAACAGTGGCGAGAGACACCGCGCGGGAGGGAGCCTGGCTGACGCTGGCCTTGGTCGCCTGGAATGCCAGCCCCCGGCAATACCTGGAGGCGGCCAAGAACCTGAACAAGTTGCGCGACGCGCTGCCGGAGAGCGAACCCGATCGCAAGTTGATCACCGCGCGGCTGGCGGATTTGTATTTCCTGAACGGCGAGCAAACCGGCGATCCGGAGAATTTCCGCAACGCCGCGAAATTTTACGGCACGTTGATCGAGGATCCCCCGCCCGAGGAGAATTTGGGTTCGCTGCTCGAACGCGCGGTCGAAAGCGACATCAAAGCCGGCCAACTGGACGACGCGGGGTCGCGGCTGGACAAAGTGGCGTCGCAACTGGCGGACGCGGACGAACGCTGGCGGGCAGAATTCAACCTGCTGCTGGCGCTGCGGGACGACCACCAGGTCGCGAAGGCTTTTGCGCGGCTGAATCATTTATTCGAACTCGCCCGGATTGACAGCCTCCAAATTGATTTGCGCCTGCGCCTGCGCTGGCTGGACGCAGCGCTGGCGGTTGACGCCGCGGATCCGTCCGCAGCCGACAAGGCGCAGGTGTTGCAGGAGGAGGCGGACGTTGAAACCAAAGCGGCGGCGGTCGCGGGGAACAAGGAGCTGGAGGCCTCGCGCCGGGAACTGGCGGCCAGCGGCCTGCTGCTGAAGTATCGCGCGGCCGCGCAATCCGGCAAGACGGCGGACAAGGAGAAAAGTTTCGTGGAGCTCAAGGAGAATTATCCGTTCACGGATGCGGAGGTTAATGCGCTGTATTTGCATGCCATCGAACTGCGGAATCAAAACAAATTAATTGACGCGGCGAACGCCATGAAGGACCTCGCGGACATGTTCATCAAGAATCCGGCCAACCGGCAGAATCCCGGAGCGAGATTTGCACCGTTCGCGCTTTACGATGCCGCCCTTTACCTACGGGCGGCGGATGGTTCGGGCCGGTACGACGATGCCCTGGACTGCCTGAAAAAGTTTGTGGACACCTATCCGGATCACCCCCTGATCAATGACGTGCGGTTTGAGCAGGGGGAGTTGATGTCCCTGCGCAATCAATTTGATCTGGCCTTTGATATTTTTGACGATCTGCGGCGCAAACTGGAGACGCAGAACCGCCCGTGGGAAAATGAATTGTGGGCCAACACCCTGATTGACCGCGTCAATTGCATGACGGGGATTGCCATGCAGCACAACAATGACCCGCAATGGGCCAAACCCGTGCGCGATGAGTTGTTCCGGCTCTGGAGCCTGGACTATTTGCCGGTGTGGGCGCGGGTGCAGGCCGGATATTCTTATGCCCAGGGGCTTCCGCCCGACGACGCCGACAAGCCCAAGGCTTATGGGCGGGTGATTGCAATTTTGGACAATCCGAAACTCCTGGCGGAGTTGGACAAGCACTTCAACGGCCGGCTGTTTTTAGCGCGGAGTTTTTCAGATCTCGGGGATTATTATTCCACCCGGAAGGATTACGACAGTGCCCGAAAGGTTTATCAGTCGGCGATGGCGAACAATTTGAGCGTCAAATATTTTCAACACCAACTGGACCTATTGCCAACGCCGTCCGCGGCTTCGGCGCCGGCGGCCACGTCGGGTAGCACGATGCCAACGCCGCCACCGACCTCCACGCCGGCCCCGGCCGATGGTACGGCGACGGGCTCGTAAGGGGGAACAGGGGGGAAGCGGACGAAATTTTCAGGCTTGTACTGGCGGAGGAGGTTGTGTTTGCATTAGCACCGCGCTCCAAACCCGCGCTTACCCCATGCGACGGATTGTACCCCTGTTGGTAGTTTCAGTAATTGCGCTTGCGCCGACGGCGCGGGCCATAACCGAAGCGGAGAGGCGGGATTATCTCGACCATCTCCTGAAAACCTTGTTGCCCGTACCCGCGGCCAGCGGGCTGCCATCTTTCAGCGATTGGGCACTTGCGGACGGCCATCTGCCGCCGGATTTTGATGCCCTGCCCCGGCAAAATGGACTGCCCGACCCGCTGAAATTCCTGGATGGCCGCGCGGTGAAAACCGCCGCCGACTGGCCCGCGCGCCGCCAGGAAATTTGGGACCTCGAGCAAAAGTATCAAGTCGGCACGGTTCCCCCCAAGCCAAAGCTCGACAACATTGTCCCGGTGAGCGAGACCACGAGCGACACGGGTGTCATCACCCGCACCGTCAATCTCCAGTATGGGCCTGGCGACCAAGCGTCCGCCCAAGTGTCTGTAACCATTCCGGCCGGTGAGGGCCCATTTCCCGTTCTCATTGGCGGCTCGGGCGCGGCGGTTTTAAATCGCGGCTATATTACTTGTTCATTTCCAAACAGCGTGGATCAGGCTTCGAATTTACCGCAACTTTATCCCGGCTTCGATTT
>Ga0206896_1077_pt1 | contig 22034 bp, 20 predicted proteins | sample Alteio_BWOrgHeat_52_FD_152969 | JGI IMG/M metagenome (GOLD analysis project Ga0206896, IMG submission 152969) | Enriched cells from forest soil in Barre Woods Harvard Forest LTER site, Petersham, Massachusetts, United States -... | ecosystem: Environmental > Terrestrial > Soil > Temperate forest >... | reverse complement strand
TCCGGGACGATCCCTTTCCACTTGTCGCCGCTCCGGGAGCTGGGGTTTTTCAGGCCGTGACAACGGTTACAGGTTCCTTCAAACAAGGTCTTGCCCTGATTGAGGTCCGCCAGGGAGTATCCGGGATATTGACTGGAGACCCGGTCTACATCCGACTGCGCCGGGGGGATGAGCTTTACGCTGCAGGCGGTAGCGACCACCAGGAGTATGATGATGGATGACTTTTTCATATATTTAACCAATACGCGAGGCCCCGCGAAGGGGTTGCGTCTGGACATATGAAAGGTTGTTTGATTGTTGTAGGAATGCTTATCCCGGGCCTATGCGCTGCGCAGCCGGGGGAAGGTGTACAATGGGCTAGGGACGGGCACTCGTATTTCCGGTCCGTGAATGGGGAAATACGACGGGTATCGTTGACCGATGACAAAGAACAGGTAATCGTACCCAGAACGGGATTGACTATCCAGAGTTTCACTGCTTCGGCAGATGGCCACGCTTTTCTCTTGTATACAAATTCCAAAAGAGTATGGCGGTACGATACCAGGGGAGACTATTGGGTATACCAATCAAAGGATAGCTCACTGCATCAATTGGGCAAATCGCTGCCCCCCTCCTCGCTGATGTTTGCCAAAATTTCCCCAGATGGCGCCAAAGTGGCCTATGTGAGTGGCAATAATATATTCCTCGAGGACCTGTCCGATCACGAGGTTACCCAACTGACCTTTGACAGAGATCGAAAATTGATCAACGGTACGTTTGATTACCTGTACGAGGAGGAATTCGACTGTCGCGACGGCTTCAGGTGGAGCCCCGACGGCAAGCATATCGCTTTCTGGCAGATCGATGCCCGCGGAGAAAAGGATTATCTTCTGCTGAATACCACGGATTCGGCCTATTCGTTTTCAACCCCTGTTACCTATGCAACTCCCGGAGAACGACCGGCCCTTTGCAGGATTGGCGTGATCGGCACCGGAGACCATAAAACCCAATGGATCCATACACCCGTCGATACGCTGATGGGGTTCTACATACCCCGGATGGAGTGGGCCGATAACAATACGCAACTGGTGGTCCAGTATTTGAACCGCAGGCAAGACGACGGTCAAATCATGCTCTGCGACATTGCTGACGGCTTCGCACATACGGTTTACACCGAGCATGACTCCGCATGGATCGACATACAACCCGAATGGGACGACCGGTATAAAATGGGCGGATGGGATTGGCTGCGGAACGGAAGTGAATTCCTTTGGGTCAGCGAGCGAGACGGGTGGCGGCACCTCTACAGGGTTAGCAGGGACGGTAAGAAGGCGGTGCTGCTGACCCGGGGTCCATATGACGTCATGGGGCTTTGCCGGGTAGACGAAAAAGGGGGATATGTGTACTTTATGGCGTCTCCCGAAAACGCGACGCAGGCGTATTTGTACAGGGTCAGGCTTTCGGGCGCCGGAGACGCGGAAAGGGTGACTCCCGGCGGCCAGGTCGGCACCCATACCTATGACATATCTCCCGATGCGACATACGCGGTACATACCTTTTCCAATCATTATACCTTCCCCTTAAAGGAATCGATCACGCTGCCGGACCACAAGCCTTTGGGCGGGCAGGAGTCATTCGAGACGAAGATAGCCAGGGCTGCAAAGTCCGTGTCCAACCTCCGGTTTTTTACTATTCAAACGGCGGACGGGGCGGCTATGGATGGTTGGATGGTAAGGCCGGAAGGGTTTGATTCATCCAAAAAATACCCCGTCGTATTTTTTGTGTATGGAGGTCCCGCCGAGCAAACCGTGACGGATAATTTCGGGGTCGCGGGCGACTGGCTCTACCACGGAAACATGGCCAAAGACGGCTATATCTATATCTCCGTAGACAACAGGGGTACTCCCGTCGCCAAAGGCAGGGCTTGGCGTAAACATATTTATGGTAAGCTTGGCCAGTCGGATGTTGCCGATCAGGCGGACGCAGCCCGCGAAATCCTCCATTGGCCGTTTGTCGACTCCACGCGAACGGCCGTCTGGGGCTGGAGCCACGGGGGTACCGTGGCGCTAAACCTGATCTTGCGGCACCCGGATCTATACGGCACCTGTATAGCCATAGCGCCCATCACGAACTTCTTGTACTATGATAACATTTACACGGAACGTGTGATGGGTTTACCTGGCGCAAACATGCAAGGGTATTTGGAAGGTTCGCCGGTCACGTACGCAAAGAATCTGACCGGTAACCTGTTGCTTATTAACGGATCGGGGGATGACAACGTACACCCCAAACACATGGAATCGCTGTTGAACGAATTGATAAAAAGCAATAAGGTGTTTCAATACATGGAATACCCCAACCGGACCCACAATATCAGCGAGGGCGCCGGAACGTCGAGGAGTTTGTCCAGCCTCTATACCGCTTTTTTGCGGGCGCATTGCGTGCCGGGGGGGCGGTAGATGCTATTTGCCGGTTTCCAACAGGCTCAGCACTTTGTTTTTGTACAATCGTCCAATCGGGAAATGCCTGCCCGCCACCGTGACCTGCAGGGCGGTGAACGATTGTATCTTTCGTATGGCGACGATAAAGGACCGGTGCAGCCGGACAAACTGGTGCCCGGTTAAAAGCTCTTCCAGTGAGCTGATGGACTGTTTCACGATCAGCACCTCTTTACGACAATGCAGTTTTACATAGTCTTTCATGCTTTCTACGTACAGGATGTCGTTGATAAAGACCTTGATCATTTGCTTGTCCACCTTGAAATATAAAAAGTCGTCTTTCTCGGCTGGCGGATCGGGTTGTTTGACAGCAGGCACATGCTCCGAATGCAGCCACCGGTTTGCTTTGGCGATGGCTTTCAAAAACCGGTTAAAGGAAATGGGCTTTAGCAGGTAGTCCACCACGTCCAATTCATACCCTTCCATAGCATAGTCCCTGTAAGCTGTGGTGATGATGATCTTAGGCAATGTCGCTAAGCCCTTGACGAGGTCCAGTCCGGACATTTTTGGCATGTTTATATCCAGAAAGAGCAGGTCGACCGGTTTTTCCTGGAGCAGTGCAAAGGCCTCGACCGCACTGGCGCAGGTGGCCGTCAATTCAAGCCCTTTTACTTGTCGCATGTAGGACTCTATGATTTTGATCGCGGGAGGCTCGTCATCCACGATCATACACCGTAGGTTCATAAACCCAATGTACGGCTTCCCCCGCACTAACAACCGACTTTTTCGACAAACGCCATCCGCCTGGAAAACGGTGTTGTATGTCGGAGGATGCGCCGGTTAATCGATTAGGTAGTTGAATCATTTTTTGCCAATATAAATTCGCCCATTGCTTCCATATTAAAATACACTATCATGAGAACAAAGTTACTCGTTGTCCTCCTCGCTATCACAGCGACAGCCTTTTTTACGCACTCGTGCAGAAAGATCGCGACGCGTTTTTGTAATTGCAGCCCGGACGACATCATTACCCACGTGTCCGTCTACGCGACCGGACTAAACAACCCAAGGGGCCTGAAATTCGGACCCGATGGAAACCTTTATGTAGCGGAAGGAGGAACCGGTGGCACTCAATCCAGCACCACTTGCGCGCAGGTGGTCCCTCCCGTAGGGCCTTATTTGGGAAGCCCCACCGGATCGCGCATCCTAAAGGTCAGCGCCTCCGGAATGCTCACCACCGTAGCCGACAACCTTCCTTCCAGCCAGACCAGCGCCAATCAGGGGAGTTTGATCAGTGGGGTGGGGGATATTGCCTTCGTCGGCAACACCCTATACGGGGTCCTTTCTGGCGCCGGTTGCTCGCACGGTGTTCCGTCTCTTGACAACGGGGTCATCCAGGTAGGAAAGGGGGGTAAATGGTCCCTTATAGCCGACCTAAGCGAATTTCAACAAAGCCATCCCGTTGCCCATCCCAACCCTGGAGACTTTGAGCCGGACGGCACCTGGTACAGCATGATCGATGTCGATGGCGCCTTGTATGCCGTAGAGCCGAACCATGGAGAACTGGACCGGATCTCTGTCCATGGGAATATCAGCCGGGTCTCTGACATATCCGCCGCCGAAGGGCACATTGTGCCTACCGCGATGACCTTCCACAACGGAGATTTCTATATAGGCAACCTGGATCTGTTCCCCATCGTCGCGGGAAGCGCCAGCATTTATAAGGTCACTCCCCAGGGTAAGGTCAGCGTGTACGCCACTGGTTTTACCACGGTCGTCGGTCTCAGCTTCGACCAGCTCGGAGGTATGTATGTCCTCGAAAACACAACCGGGAACCCTTTCCCCACCCCCGGTACCGGAGACGTGGTGCGGGTGGACCCTTCAGGGGTACGCAATACGATCGTCTCGGGGCTTAACCTGCCCACCGCCATGACCTTTGGGCCAGACGACAAATTGTATATATCCAACTGGGGCTTCGGCCCTCCGGCTGTCGGGGGCGGGCAGATCCTCCAGGTAGACATCAGTTGTTCCCATACCGGAAAGAAGCTGGAATGACATTTTCTTTAGTAATCTACAATCAGTCGAGGGCCTTTTCTAAGGCCCTCTTTTTTTCTTATCTTTTTATGTAAATTCCTGGCTAAAAGCCGCTTCATGAGAGAAAACCCCCTGCCCGAATCCGGAGGCCCGCCATGGCGGACCTGGCAGAAAGTCTTGTTCCGCTTCTTTTTTATCTATTTCCTTTTGTTGATGGATCCCATTGACTGGATCCCGACATTCCCCGGTCTTAGGACCATCCAACACTGGTATGCCGTTGCGGTAGATTGGCTGGTCGTGACCGCGGATGCGCATATCCTGCATATTCGACCCAGGGGACCGGTACCGACCAACGACGGTTCCGGGGACACTTCGTATGATTGGGCAACGTTGTATACGTTCCTATTGGCAGCGGCGGCGGGGTGTCTGGTCTGGAGCCTTATTGACCGGAAGCGCGGGAGCTACCGCAAACTGGGGTATGTGCTCCGGACAGCACTCCGGTATTATATCGCAGCTGTGGCGCTGAGTTACGGGATCATAAAACTGTTTGCTTTGCAAATGCCCTTTCCACTTCTCAGTCAGTTGGCCACCCCCTTGGGGGATTTTCTGCCGATGCGGCTCAGTTGGATGTTTATTGGCTATTCGACCCACTATGAGTTTTTTTCGGGGGTCATGGAGGTGCTGACGGGCTTACTGTTGATATACCGTCGGACGGTGACCCTCGGACTGCTGGCAGGGGGAGCTGTTTTTTTCAATGTCATGATGCTCAACCTTTCCTATGACATACCGGTCAAAATATTTTCCATCGAAATGGTAGTATGTTGCCTGTTCCTGCTGGCCCCGGACTATAAACGCCTGCTTTCCTTTTTCGTACTCAACCGGCCTTCGGGCACCGTGTCATTGTACGATCCGCCTTTTGCCGGCTGGAAAATACGTGTTGCCCGCATCGTTCTTAAAGCTGCGTTCCTCATCATAGCCGTGATCATGCCCTTTTATCAAAGCCAGCAACGATATGCTTCCTCATCAAAGAGACACAGCCCAGGGCCTTTTGACCAGAAAGTATATGCCGTCAGCGTCTTTGCCGTAAACAAGGACACCATACCCTCCACCTATGCAGACACCCTTCGGTGGAAGGACGTGATTTTTGAGGGAAATGGATTGGGCAGTGCGGATACCCGGGACACGCTTTTTCGACAGCGATACAAGCGGGGTTATTTCACATACCAGATGGATACGGTTCACCACGTCATAGGGATTAAGAAATCCTACCGGGATTCAACCTTTTTGATGCAGCTACGCTATGCGTTTTCCGACAGCAATACGATCCGGTGTTGGACGGCTTTGCGCGGGGACTCGTTGTACCTGGTGTTAAGGCGGACCGACCGGCATTTTCAGCTGGCGGAGCGGCAGTTTCACTGGGTATCCGAGGCTAACCGATAAAACGATCGAGGTTCCAGCGGTCCCACTCCCTGGGAAGAAAAAACAGGGCCAGGAGGAGCATGGTCCTGGGTATGACATGGCTGAGGTCCCAAATGGGTTCTAGGAGTCCGTGACCAAAAGAAACGACCAGAAGATCGAGGGCAAGCAGGTACAGTGTGTACTTTCGGAACAAGCCGATGATCAACAAGAACCCGCCAATCAGTTCGATATAAGAGGTATAGTAGGCAGTGGCGCTGATCAGCCAATTGGGTAAAAACGTCGTTTCGAAATCCTTGAAAAATTTCTCGTAGACGACGGGCAGCGTGTACAGGAAGACTTTGCCAAAACCCTGCATCAGGAAGATGACGCCCAGCAAGGCCCGGGTGAAGAACATGCCCGCAGCTCTTTGGGTGGAAGCGTCGTTTTGGGGAGGGGTCATATGTTTATAGTTCTTTTGATCAGTTGCAAAATGGGCATATGTTCGTGCTCGGTGTTGTCGTTCCAGAGGATGACGGATTGGGCCTTTTGGGGTATGTTATCCAACTCGATGTACTTCAGGGCGAGGCTTTGACCGGAAAGGGACCCTTTTGGTTCGATGGTGATGCCCAGGCCGGCCTCCACTAATTTAAACGCCGAGCTTACAGAAGAGGTGTGGTGAATGACGTTTGGGAAAAATCCCGCATCCAGACAAATCGATTCCACGGTGTGCAGATAGCCGCTCCCCTCAATCTCATGGGGCAAAATAAAACTCTCCGCGGAAAATGCTGAGAAATTCTTCTTCGCCCCCTTTAGCAACGGGTGCTTCTCAGGGAGGACCACCACGAAGACATCCTCAAAGAATACCTTGCTTTTCAAGTTTTCGGGTACGACTGGATTGGTGGCAAAACCAATATCGATCTTTTGTTCGTTGAGGTCTTTGTATTGTTCGTTGTTGCTCATTTCCCGAAGTATTGTCTTTACCTGGGGGAATTTGGCGCGGATTTCTGTGATGATCTTCGGCAGAATGGTTTGTACGATGGAGTGGGTATAGCCTATTTTGATTTCTCCCGCTTCGCCATGGTGGATTTGCCTGGCACGGTTAATGGCATAGGTAAGCTGGTCGATGTTCAACTGGGCGGCTTGTTTGAAGTAGCGGCCCGCTTTGGTCAAAGCGACGTTTCGCTTGTCCCGCTTAAATAGTTCGACCCCCATGGATTGCTCCAATTGTTTGATTTGGCGACTCAATGCCGGTTGAGCCATAAATACCTGTTCGGACGCCTTTGTAAAGTGGAGGGTCTCGGCCAGCGTGACAAAGTTTTTCAAGGTCTGGAGGTCCATTTATGCATATTTTGTTATTAATATATACAAATTAAGTATTTTTTGTTATAAGTGTTCTGCAGTTTCTTTGTCGGACATCGGAGACGACATAAATACACTCGGACATGAGAACCTTCTTTCCATCTTTTGCGATGGCTATTGCCCTGCAGCTTGCCTTTGTGGGTCTTGCAGACGCTCAACTCACGACCTCCCCCAGGGGAGGCAACAAAAAAGCTTCGGTCAGCGAAGAGATTGGTATTACCAATGTCACCATTCACTATGACCGTCCCGGGGTTAAAAAAAGGGAGGGCCACATCTGGGGCGAACTCATTCCGGTAGGATATAGTGAGCTTGGATACGGGTTCAAAAAGCCGGCGCCCTGGCGTGCCGGCGCCAACGAGAATACCACCATCGAATTTACCACCGATGTAAAGGTGGAAGGGCATGACCTGCCGGCGGGCAGGTATGGATTTTTTGTGGCGTATGGCCCGGATGAATGTACCCTGATCTTCTCCAAAAACTCGACGTCCTGGGGAAACTTCTTTTATAATCCCGATGAGGACGCGCTCAGGGTACAGGTAAAGACCGTAAAAAACACGGACAGCGTGGAGTGGCTGAAATACGAATTCACAGATCAAACACCGGCAAGCGCTACCGTACGGCTGCAATGGGAGCGGGTGACGATCCCCTTTACAATAGACGTCGATCTGGTCAAGACACAGCTCGCCTCGTTTAGAAAGGAATTGCGCGGAGGCAAGGCGCTTCCGGGGAACTGGCAGGTATGGAACCAGGCGGCCGCCTATTGTGCGGCCAACAACACCAACCTGGAGGAAGGGTTGCTGTGGGCGGACAGCTCGATCAGCATCATCTTTGGCGGGGCGGGGAATTTTGAGGCCTGGCAGACCAAAGCGGCTATCCTTGACAGCCTGGGGCGGAAGGCCGAAGCCGCAGCGGCCATGAAGACGGCGCTGCCGCTGGCCGATCATATCCAGGGGTATACCTATGGGATGACCCTGATCGCCGCAAACCGGCCAAAAGAAGCCTTTGAGATATTTAAGATGATCTATGATAAATACCCCAACACGCTTTTTACTAACATAGGGATGGCAAGCGGATATTCGGCCTTGGGGGACTATAAAAAGGCGCTGCCGTACGCACAAAAGGCCCTCCCCCAGGCCAAGGGAGGGAACAAGATCGAGATCGAACGGAATATCAGGGACCTGGAAAATGGCAAAGACATGAACAACTAACGTTATGGACGAGATAAGAAGAAAACTGGTGTCGGCCGAACGGAAGGCAAAGGAACTTTTTAAGGCGGTCGAAGATAAGGGGCTGATCGTTCCGGGAAAATCTGAAAAGGAGTTGAACGACGAGGTCGTCCGCGTCGCCCGGGATTTTTTTGTGGAAAGGTTCTGGCATAAAAAGATCGTAAGGGCGGGGGTAAATACGGTAGAACCGTATGGAAGCGACCCCCCCGACCGAGTGATCCGGGAGGACGACCTGGTGATCGTGGATTTCGGGCCGGTATTCGACGGCTGGGAGACCGATCTGGCAAGGACTTATGTGATTGGTGACGACCCGTTGAAACAGAAGCTAAAGGCGGATGTCGAAGCGGCCTGGAGCGAGGCAAACGCCTGGTATGGAGAACAGCGCAGCCTAACCGGATCGGCGTTCTACCACTATGTCACCGCGCTAGCGACGCGTTTTGGATATGGCTACGGGGGAGAGATCGCGGGGCATATCGTAGGACCATTTCCGCATGAGCAACTCGGACCGGGGAATTTGGGCCTGGATATTCACCCGGACAACCATCAGGATATGTTCGCGAAGGATCCGCAGGGGCGTGACCGTCATTGGATCCTGGAGATCCATTTCGTTGATAGGGCTAACCGGATGGGGGCTTTCTTCGAACAGCTGCTGACATGAAAGTGACGGTATGCGAACTCCCCGACCATGAGCCTCATTTTCTGGAGGAATGGAGTAGCCTAAAGGAGCACCTAGGCCAACACAAGCCAGACTGGCTACTGCTGCCGGAAATGCCCTTTGGGAAATGGATCGCGGCCGAGCGAACCGTCAGCGAGGTCGCGAAGATGCGTTCCGTGGAGAAACACGAGCGGTGGATGGAGGAGGTGGAGCGGTTGAATGTCCCCTATGTCGTGTATTCAAAGCCCGTCATCTCCAACGGGAAATTCTTTAATACCGCCTTTGTGTTTGAAAAAGGTTCGGGGCATTTTCGTATCCACACGAAATCGTTTTTCCCGGAGGATCCTTTTTTTTGGGAAGAGACCTGGTACGACCCCGAGTCCCCGAAAGCATTCGACCTCCTGGAGCTCGGTGGGCTAAAAATCGGCGCTTTGTTGTGTACCGAGATGTGGTTCACCCAATACGCCCGGGAGTACGGGAAGCAAGGAATAGACCTGCTCTTTTGTCCAAGGGCGACCGGTCTTGCCTCGGTGAACCAATGGACAAGGTGCGGACAGACGCTCTCGGTCATCTCCGGCGCTTATTGCTTGAGTGCCAACCGGTCTGGAAAGGGGGAAAATGGTTTTCAGTGGGGCGGGAGCGGCTGGATCTCGGAACCTATGACCGGGGATCTTTTGGGTAGGACTACTGCCTACCAAAAATTTGTGACCAGGACAATCGATATAAACATGAGCAAGAAGGCAAAAACCGAGTACCCGTTAAATGTGAGGGGTTAGCTGCGGGGTTCAAATGTTGAACTGAATCGAGGTTGTAGTGCCTCTTCCCAGGCCCTCACTGGTCATAGTCATGGCTCCCCCGTGACTTTCAATGATTGCCCGGCAATCATACATGGTTAGACCCGCACCGTCCAGGCCGGCCTTGCGGTCCGCTTGTAATAGTAGATTTACCCCATCCTTGTCAAGGCCTTTCCCAGTGTCCCGGATTTCCAGCACCAATGCGCATTCTCTTTCGAACACTCGGAGGGAAATGACCTTTTCCTCCGCATAGAACGCGATCGATTCAATACTATTCTTCAATATATTCACCATCACCTGAATGAGTTTCGTGCGATCACCGCTGATTGGCGGGAGGTCGTCGGGAATGTCTACATGGACGGCAATATCATTCTGTTCGATGGTCAGGAATAAAAGGGCTAGCGCGTCGCCAATGATGTTTCCGAGGTATATCGGCTTGCGTTCCCGGGTTTCATGGCCCTCGATATACTGTCGTTGGATATGCAGTATCTCCTGGATATTCGCTATAATATCCATCTGCTTGGAAATAATCTGGGTGATTTCATCCCGGTGGTTCCCTTGTGTCTCCGCTACCCCACTCAGGACTTTTATAATAGCGGATGCTTTTTCTTCACCCAGCGCTTTTGCAATGACACTTTTTTCCACCGTAAAAAGCTGAGCCAGGTTCTGCAGTATTTGCGGGTTTTGTTCCTCCTGTAGTCGCTTCACCTTTGTAATATAGGTGCCGAACCCTACGACGGCATTTCCTATATCGTGGGTTACGTCCGAAGCAATTTCAAACTTTCCCTGGGCGACCGCTTTGTCCAATACTAGGATATGGCGCTCCAACTGATCCTTTTGAGCGGTTACTGCCGCAAAGGCTTCCTGTTGAAGTCTTTCCATTTCCATTGTCTGCGCCTCTTTGATCTGATTGTATTTTTTCAGCTGGTATGCCCACAAACCGCATATGAAGAATATGACTGCAGCCAGGAAGATATGAATCACGAAGGTCTCTAAAGAAAAGTAATCCAATTGGGTGAAATAGACGTTGCTGAATCCGCTATTCTGCAGGTAGCCGAATACCGCATGATGGATGGTCACCACGAGCATAACAGGGATCTGGAGCTTCCAGTTCTGATAGGTTATGAGGATAGCGCTGGCGATAAACGCGAAAAAGTGCATTTCAAACAAACCGTGCATCTGGTAGATATACTGAGCCATGAATATGCCCAATATGGCACTCAGCGTGTATTGGTACAGGTTGGATTCCGGCAACAATAGCTTGGGTACGTAGTAGGCCAGCAGGCAAAGCCCCCCTACTCCAAGGCCGATTGACCAGGTGTCATAAAAGAAGGAAAATACTACCCCGCCAAGGAAATAGCTTAGCAAGAAATAATCGATGATCTTGTCGGACCTCTTGTCCACATCCGTTTTCGCCACGGATTTGCGCTGGATTCCCGTGGATTCAAGGCCGGATAGTAATATTTCTTGCATAGTCTTTAATTTCAATACTTTATTGCCGGCAACCGGGCAGGCCGCAGCCGTAAGCAGTTAGCGCGTAGTGGTCGAAGATCATGTGGGCCCGCCGGTGCAACAGGCTATCGAGCGCTTGCTGGGCATAGTTGGAACGCTGGTCCGTGCAATACCGGCTTTTGTTATAGTTTCCACGGTAATACAATTTTCGGTCGTCGTTAATGATTACGGCCTGGGGAGTGGAATATACGCCGCACGAAACGGCCAGCGAGGTGTCGAAAGAGACCGGTACCTGCAAGTCGAATTTATCCTGTATCTCCCTGGCGGTATAGTTTTTGGTGGTCATTACCACGATGCCAAAGTTGACGTCTTTGCCATATTGCTTGACAAGCGATTTGAATTGGGGCACGTTGAACCTCGAGCAGGGACAGTCCGGGTTAAAAAAATGCAGGAAAAGCGGTTTGTCTCCCTGTTTGAATCTGCCTCCCAAATCGACGATTGAGCCGGGAAGGACAGTTTGATAATGATCGGGAACTTTGGTTGGCAGGCTATACACCCATTCGTTCCGCCAAAACATAGCGATCACCCCCAGAAAGAACAGCGTTAAACAGGTAACTACGATGGTTTTTCTCATGGAATGGTTATTTCGTTTCTTTCGGTGACATCGGCAGAACGATGGTAAATACAGCGCCGGTGTCGTTCTCCGCCTTTATATCTCCCCCATGCGCCACAACATATTGTTTGACAATAGCCAGACCCAAACCCGTACCACTGGCTTTCTGTCTGGTGATAAATGGTTCGAATAATGTCTTCGCGATCTCGGTTGGAATACCCGGCCCATTGTCACGGATGCGAATGGTTACATTTTTCCGATCCCGGTCCACCCGTGCCTGAATATCGATGCGCGGATCAGGGACCTTATGATCCAGAAGCGCATCCATAGCATTGTTTACCAGATTCATCACAGATCTTTTTAGTTTGCTCTCGTCGCCGGGTATCAGCAGACCAGCCGGGATATCCCTGTGGATGCGCACAACGGAGGTGTCGTTCCTTGCTTGGGCCAGCAGAATACCCTCTTCCACAATCTTCTCTACTTTTACGATCGATTGCTTCACCGGCGTTTCGTTGATAAAGTCCAGGAAATCCTCGAAGATCTCCGACGCCTGTGTGCCGCACTCGTCGATCATGTCCAGCCATTCGCTTTCCACATGGTCCCGCCGCATCATATCCGTCATAACATTGATATTCTTTATCGGGGAACGCAGGTCATGCATCATCATACTCATGGCTTTCCCGATGGCCGAGAGTTTTTCCTTCTGTAGCAGCTTTTCGCGCAGTTCGGCATTACGAATCGCCTTGGCCGCGTTCAGAACAAATAGTTTTAGGAGATATAGTTTTTCCGTCTTTAATTTTTCGTCTTGTTTCAATACGGCGAAAATGGTATATTTTTCCAGTCTTGCGAACACCACTTCATCCAGCTGTACTACTTCGCCGTCTGCTATATTGACTGATTTTACCAGGTCGATCAGTTCCTTCATGTTGATTTTCTCTTCTATGTCACCTATGGCGAATATTTTTTCATATTCCTGGTTGTCATGAAGCTTACCCAGAAGGGCCATGTCCGTTTCTACGTAGGTTGCTAATTGATCGAGTACGTTCTGCAACAGAGAATTGAGTTGATGCTCGTCCAGGCTGATGGAGGAGATGGCGTCGATCAACCTTTCCAAGTTTCGGAGTTTGTTGTAATCCGATACGGCCTTGGTAGCCAGTTGGGTGATCTCTTCCGAGGCGTATGGCTTACAATGATATCCAACATTCTGGCCGGCCTTGGCGATGATATCGTCGATAGAGCGGTCGCTGAAGGCTGTCACAAAGATGATCTCCGCTTTGCTGTCATATTTCCTGATTTGCATGGCGGTCTCCATCCCATCCCACCCGGGCATCCGCATATCCAAAAAGATGACGGCATAAGGAGTGCCTTTCGCTACGGATTTTTTTACCAGCTCGACCCCTTCCATTCCATTGGAAGCTTTATGCACCGTGAAATTCGGGATGTTACTCGCCCTTGGCGTCGGTGCCTGGCTGCCGGGAGCATCGAACAAAATGCTCGCGGCCCTGTCAAGGTTATCCTTTTGGAGACTGGTCTTCCTCGGCATCAGAATCTCTTCGATATTGTCTCTCACCATCTCTTCATCATCAATTATCAGGACTGCGGAATTAGCGGCTTCTTTCATTATATAGGATATTTACATTTTAAATTTGATCATGGTTTTAGACCCTTTGCCGGGACCGGCGCTGGAAATGGAAATCGTGCCTGCATAACTTTCTACGATGGTGCGACAGTTGTGCAAGCCCAAACCGCTGCCCGAGGATTTAGTCGTGAAACCCCGCGCGAAAAGCCGTGAGCCCGTCGCTTCATCAAAGCCGCCGCCAGTGTCCCTTACTTCGAGGACCAGACAATTTCCTTCCGTGTGGAGGGAGATGGCAATGGCCTTTGCCTCGTTGTCGATACCGATGGCCTCAATGCTGTTTTTAAGGATATTCATAATTACCTGCATCAGCCTTGTGCGGTCCCCGTAGATGACAGGGACTTCCGGCACTATGTTCAACGAGACTGTTATCCCTCTTTTTTCGATTGAAGCAGACAGCATGGAGAGGCAGTCGTTGAGGATGCCACGCAGATTGGCCGGTTTTTTTTCATTCTCTTGTCCGGCGACGTATTGGCGTTCAATCCGAAGCATTTCCTGAATGTGGGAGATGATATGGAGCTGTTCGATCATCGATTTTTGTATTTCATCGCGCTGGGTTCGCTGGGATTCGATGATGCTGTTTAGCATGCTGATAACAGCGCCTGCTTTCGCCTCGCCGATAGCCGCAGCGATGGCGGCTTGCTGGTCCGTAAGAAAGCCGGCCAGGTTTGTGAGACATTTTGGGTCTTCCCGCTCAAGTGAACCCCTGATCCTGGTAAGATGCGAACCGAAGCCCACGATGGCATTGCCAATGTCATGAAGCACATTGGCAGCAATTTCAAATTTTCCCTGGGCCACAGCCATATCTGTCGCCGCTACATCCTTCAGAGCCTGCAGGGTGGCCTGTTCCGCTCCAATCAATCTTTTAGTTGTATCCGTCATGATGAGGTGTGTTTCTGTTTGGATTGAATCGCGCTTCCCCATTTTGCCAGCTGTTCCATTAACTTATTTAGTTCTACCGGCTTGCAGATGTAGTCGTCCATACCCGCCTGAATACAGTTGTCCTGGTCGCCGTCGAGAGCGTTGGCCGTCATGGCTATAATAACCGGTTGCTTTTCCAGGCACAATCGGACCATACGTGTCGCCTCAAGCCCGTCCATATCAGGCATCTGCACATCCATAAGGATCAAGTCATAGGATGACAGATCCGCCATCTCCAGTACTTCTTTGCCATTTCGGGCGAGTGTGGCGTTATATCCGAGTTTTGAGAGAATTTTCAGAATAAATTTTTGGTTGATCTCGTTGTCCTCAGCCACCATTATCCGGAGCGGAAATTCCTGCGAAAAGGCCTCGGACAGTTCTGGGTACTTGTTCCCTTCCATTTTATTGGTTTTGGACACGACTATTTTAGTCCCTCTATCACCTATGCCAGGATTGAGGGGCGAATGTTTGGGTTTCATCGCAGGATTGAAATAGGCGCTGAAAAGGAATACGCTGCCTTTTTCCAACTGGCTCCTCACTTCGATGCTTCCGCCCATCATCTCCACGAGCTTTTTACAAACCACGAGGCCCAGGCCTTTTGGTTGTCCCTCGATAGACCCTGGACCCACCTCGGCCACAACTCCCTTGAATAGTTGATTCAGGTTATTCGGAGACACCCCGCAACCGGTATCCCGCAGCTCGAATTCAAGGGCTATCTTGTCGTCTTTTGTGGCGGACAAACTCCGGATAACCAGGCTTATTTCGCCTTTTGGCGTGTGCCTGACCGCATTTTCTATTAGGTTTATCAATATCAGGCTGAGTCTATTTCTATCACCATTGAGCTGATCCGGCACCAGCGCCTCAATTCGGTAGGACAGCTCCGGTCCGTCCTTGTCCGCCCTTCCAGCAAACATCATCAGTATTTCGGTGACGCAGTTACGCAATTCGAAATCCTTTTTCTCCAGCACCTCGCCGGCCCGTTCGGACTTTGAGAAATTGAGCAGATCATTTACCAGCATCCCGTTCACAGTGCTCATTAAGTTTTCACCGCAGAAGCGAATTGTTTCAATGTATTCCCTCTGTTCCTTCGTAAGATCGGTGTTCTCCAATAGCAGGGTCATCCCCAACAGCCCATTCATAGGGGTGCGGATCTCGTGATTAATTGTAGCCAACATCTTCCGTTTCGCTTTCTTGGCCGTTTCAGCCTCCAAATTGGCTCTTTGTTCTTTCGTGATAGAGGAATCCAACTGCAGCTGAAGGTCTTCGTTTTCCTGCTGCATCGCACTATTTCTTGATTCCGCGCCTTCCAGGCGTGTCCTATAGAAGTAATATGCACACAACAACATAGCAAAACCGACGATGAGTGCGGAGCCCCATGGGTATATTTGGAGGAGTAGAATGCACGGGACAGACAAACCTAATAACACATAATATCGCCGCTTCATAGTATTTCGTTATTCATTAATGGTATCATTAAGGTCTATTTTTCCATTCATAGCATGCGCCAGTCACAAAGTAGGGGTGGGCATCCCCTTGTTCAAACACGTACAATGGGAAAGTCCAGCGTTTAATTAAAAACCCAAACTGCAGTCCTGCGTCCTGCTTGAGCGCCATACATCGGGAAGAGGATAGTTGTAGGGTGACACCTGCATACAACTGTTTGGTAATCTGACCATTTAGTTCGGACCAGGTGAAAAATGAATTGGTTGTGTATAGCGTAGAAGAGGTAAACGACAGTTGTTTGAACGATAAGGCTGTGTTCAAACCGAAGGAAACCCCATGCAGCTTTCCCGCGGTAAAGCCGATTTCGGGAGTAAAGGAACAGGACAACCTTCCTTCCTTTGAAAAGGTCTTTCCCACTGAGCAGGCTGCCGTTCCTTCTTCTTCATAGTTAAACCGGGTTTCTGAGTACCAGCCCAACCGGGATTGATAAAACACCTTGGCCGATAGGCAGGAAAAGGTCGCGCCGCTTACCGTGTAGTATTCCTCGAATCCTTTTCGGACCTGTCCCAGCGCTGCCTGATTGCTTAGAAGAACCATCATAAGTATACTGTTACGCATTTTCAATAAGTGTTGCCTCACCCGTTGCCAGTCTGTTCAAAATGGAAATGTCTTTTAGATATGGATTCCAGCAGAATATCAACTGGTCTATCGGTCTCCATAATATCACCCAACTGAAAATGTCAAGGGTATTGCTGAACACTGAACTCATTGGATGCCAGCTTTTTAATAACAATGGCAAAAAGCCCTGGGTGATCAACACGATTGAAAGGCTAACAAACAGAAGCATGTAAGAGCGGCGCTTGAATTTTTCAAATTCGGCCTCTTTGAGGGTCTTCTTCTCTGTAAAGTGTCGCCGGATCGCGTACATCAGTGGCTCCGTATATTGCTTGTCCTCTTCCGATTTTGTGCAAATCTTATAACTTATCAGGGAGTACCTTTTAACGGAGGCGATGGAATTGTGTATATAGAGCTCAAAGGCCTGGCTTAACTGCCTTTTATAAAGCGGAGCGGGGTCATGGGGATTGAAATAATTGCTTAGACTTTCCTGGTCCATAGAGATGTAGATAGAGATATTGGATGATAATGTCTTGCCCATAAAGCCGGGAATATTCCCCATACAAAAGAACACCCTTCCAGGCCAGAAATGATCGAACAATCTGGTAAAACACTGTAGTTGAAATCAAAGTTGTTTGTAGCATGTCTGGGTGGGTTTTAACCCACCAGGGGCTGGCCTCAGGCCACCCGAAGATTTGAGATGGGGCGGGCGCCCGAATGGCGCGGCGTTCATTAAATGGCTTAAAGCTTTGATCAACAGTGTGTTGCAGTGCAGCCTATCTCGAAATGCCCAATTCAATAAAACTATCCGTCGACCACTCAATTTTCAACGGCGCCCCGGCGTCCTTTATCGTTTCGAGACTCACGTCTTTCCCCGTTCCATAGTTGATCTGGGCAAAGGGGTTTTTATCAATATCCAGCACCATGACCAAACGGCTCCCTCTTTCCAATTGTTTGCTGAAGACCCTTGACCGTTCTACGGGAATCGTTTCCCAATTGCCTGGGGTAAGCAGTCGCCGCCTGGACATATCCCGGGCATAGCTGGCCCTGCCCAGGTAGTAGGAGAGCTGGAAATACTCGCCATTGGGCTTGAGCTCGTATAGCACCATCCCAATGTCCATATCTTTTTTATTGATTTTTGCTTTCAGGATGCCCCGTAGCATGCCACTTACTGACGCTAAGTTATCAAATGGTTGACTGATAAAAACCAGCCCATTGGTGTCAATGGCGGTCTTGATGATGGGGTCGGGGTAATAGTCGTTGTGGAAGGTATTGCGGTCGGCCAGATCGACCGTCTGCCGGATAAAACGGGGCTTTTCGGATTTAACCGTCGACAGGCCGTATTCCTTTCCTTTCCCTGGAGTATACAGGTACAGTCTCAGTGTGGATGACTCCATCTTATCCATGGCGGGGGCGTGCTTCCAAACATTAGCGCCCATCACTTCAAAATTGATCTTATCCCGTAAAAGCACAGGTTTCTTTCCTGATTTCAATATATAGTCGAACCACTGGAAAGTAATTTCCCGGGTACTGATCAAGGCAACGGGGTCCACATGGTAACCCCTTAGTTCGGGTTCTCCGCCTCGTTGGGCGCCGAAGTGGTCGTAGGGGCCGATGATAAGGTAGTGATTGGCTCGGGGATTGTACTTGTAATGTTGGCGTAAATATTCCAGGGCGGAAACCTGGCCGTCGTCATAGTACCCCGTAATGGTCAGCACCGGGATATTGATCCTGGCAAACTCCTCTTTATACGGCACCATCGATTGCCAGTAAGCATCGTAGTCCGGGTGGGCAAGCCATTTTTGGAGCCAGGGATTCGGTGTTCCATCGATGCTGTCGATTTTATTATACGCTGCGCCGCTTTCCCACCAATTGTTGCGCATACTCCTCCAGCGGTCGTTTTCTTTATAAAGGGTGTCTTCGGTATATTTATTATCGGTCACGTAAAAGGCCCATTGGTAGTTGGCGGTCAGAAAGACATTGTTCTCCATGGGTAATCCCTGCCCCGGAATGGCAGCCACATAGGGAACTATGGTTTTAAGGGCCGGGTTCGGGTATTTGGTGGCCGCCCATTGCACAAAACCCGAATAACTCCCGCCATACATACCTACCCTTCCGTCGCTCCAGGGTTGTTGCACGATCCAGTCGATCACCGTATTTACATCCTTTGCCTCCCGTTCGTAGGGTTCTATGATGTCGGGACTCAGGCGTTTGCCCCTGGTATCCGCTACCATGCCGATATATCCATGATCGGCGGCATATGTCGCTTCGTACAAACTCCTTTCCAGGTTGGAATAGATGGAAAAAAACAGGGCGGTAGGTAGCCTTTTATCCGCACCTTTTTTGCGAACCACGACGGCGGAGAGGGTGCCGCCGTCCTTGGTCCTGATGAGTACGTCGTCACGGATGATATAGTGCGCCGTGTCCGGCACCGGCAGCCCGTTTTGGGGTAGGCAATACTGGCTGATGAATAGGGATAACATGGCTATACCGAAGGTCTTCGTGTTCATAGTATAAAACTTTATAAAAGTGTATTATCTGCGTTGGAGATTTTTAAACTTAACGGCCTGACGGCTGGAAACGTCGACCTGCTCACCGGTATTAAGCGTAATGGACAACCTGCCGCCTGACTGCTGGATGGTTTGGATAAAAAGCAGGTTGATCATTTGCGCCCTCCCTGTCCGGAAAAACATGCTGCCGTCGAGCTTTTCTTCCAGTAGGTTGAGGGAAGACTTGTAAAGGACAGACTGTTTGCCATGAAACAACCGCACATAGTTGTCCCTGGATTCGATCAGGTGCACGTCCTTCCATTTGATCAGATGGTATTGACCTTGATCCTTTACAAATATGCTGGGGTCGACGTGTTCGATAAACCTATTGCATATTTGGTCTACCGCCTTGCCAAACCGCTCTTCACGAACCGGTTTCATGAGATAGTCCAGGGCGCTTACCTCAAAGGCCTTTACCGCATAGGAATCAAAAGCAGTGACGAAGATTACCAAGGGTATGGTGTCAAGGGATTCCAGTAGCTCAAACCCCGATCTGCCCGGCATCTGTATATCCAGAAAAAGAAGGTCGGGGTGAAGCGACCCTATCATTGTCTCCGCCTCGTCCGCGTTAACCGCTTCTCCGATTACCCGGATCGCCGGATACGCTTCCAGCATCCGTCTCAGCTCCAGTCTTGCGGACCGTTCGTCGTCGATGATCAGCGCCCGTATATCCCTCACGACAGGGGAATATTAAGGGTGGAGCATACGATCCCGCCGGCGTATTCACGCATGTCAAACGAAGCCTTGCCATGGTAGGCTATCTGCAACCTTTCCCTTAAGTTCTTAATACCGATGCCGGGGCGGGAATCAATCGGGTCCAACGAGCCGGAGTTTTTGATGCTGACGCGCAGAAAGTCGTCCTGCCTGTCTATATCGATCCCGATCGCGCCCCCATCCTTCTGGCGGGATACACCGTGCTTGACAGCATTTTCAACAAGGGTCTGTATACTCATTCTCGGAACAAAGGCGTTTAGCAGCAAGTCGTCTATGACGATGTCGCAGGTAAGCCTTTCCTCCATCCGTAGTTGTTCGAGTTCCAGGTAATCCCTTACCACGTCCATTTCCTCACGTACGGAGGTGAACATGGACTCGCCCTGGTAAAGGCCGTTGCGCAACAGCTCGCTCAACAGGTCAATGCCCCTGCGGGCTGTCTGCGGTTCGGTGCGGATCAGCGATTTTATCGTGTTGAGCGAATTGAAGAGGAAATGCGGGTTGAGCTGAGCGGAAAGGTTATCCAACTGGGCCTCTTTTATGCTGAGGCCAAGCCGGGCATTCTCCCTGGCCAGGCGTATTTCCCGCTGTGCATACTGATAAAGATGGTAGGCTAGCAGCCAAATCGACATCAACCGGATGCCACCCATAAACGTCTTCAGACCATTTAACCTGGCATATTCCGGTAACCCAGGCATATGTCCGGGCGCTAAAATTGCCTTAAGGGCATATTGCTTGAGGATCGTAACGACCATATATACCAAACCCATCAACAAAGCGGTGGGCACGATGTGCCTGACCAATGGTTTCAGGGGCAGGTCCTGCCAGTGGCGTTTCAGGGCAAAATTCCGGTACAGGTGTGTGATGGAAATATAAACGAGCAGGTCGGACAGGTACATGGCAATCCCCAATCCCATGTTAAAACGACCACTTTCCATCCAGCCGTCGATGCCCCAATACAATGACATCAGCGACCAGCCAATCAGCTGGCACTTCCAGTAAAGGGATATGTGGGGTTTCCTTTCCAAGGTTCCGTTTTCCAAGGACAAATCAACGAAAAGAAAATGGAGAAAGGAAGGGAAAGTACAGGAGTGCGGCGGATTGGGGATGGGCGCTTCAATGCCAAAAATTGTCGTCGTTTGCATCATCAGGCCGACATGGCTCTGCGAAGGGACGATGGGCAGATGCGATTTGGTTAACTTACCGGCTGACCTTACATTGAATTATTCAGTTAAGGCGGAATATTCTAGGAGTGAAGCCAATAATTAACCGTACACAGAGTGCCCGCATTCGAACAGTTCTCCGCCACCGTCAAACGCCAACCAATTGATTATTAAGCCCTAACTAAAACGGCATTTTTTTGGCTGCGTTGCTGCTATCCCCAAATTGTAAGTATGTTCCAAAACTACTTCCTCCTCGCCTGGCGCCATCTCGGCAGGAACCGCGGCTATACCGCCATCAATATGATCGGCCTCTCCATTGGCATGGCCATCGCCCTGATGATCGGTCTGTGGATCACGGACGAAGCCAGCTTCGATCATTATGCCCCCAACCACAGCCGCCTCGCCGCCGGCATGCTCAACATGCGTTTGAATAACGCCGCCAAAAAAGAGGATTTCTATACCTTTGAGACGATCATGATGCCCCTTGGCAGCACCCTCCATACCCAATACAAGGACCTCTTCAGCCGCGTTGCCTTGACGCACCCCAACGGCAACCGCCTCTTCAACTATGGCGACAAGGCCGTCAGCGGCATCTCCCTCACTGCCCAGTACGACCTTCCTGGGATGTTCTGTTTCCGGATGCTCCACGGCAGCGCCGACGCGACAAAAGATCCGTCCACGATCCTCATCGCCCAGTCCCTGGCCAAGGCCCTCTTTGGCAACAGCGACCCCGTAGGCAAAACTGTAAAAGTCGACAATGCCCTCCAATACCGGGTGGGCGGCACCTATGCCGATCTGCCAAAGAACACCACCTTCAACGGTACGCAGGCCATCTTTCCCTGGGGCAATGCCGAAAATGCCTACCATCGCGACAACACGGACTGGCAGGATCATATCGGCGGGCTTTATGTCGAACTGGCCCTTGGCATCACCGCCGAACAAGCCACCGCTAGGGTAAAAAACCTGACCACGCCTCACGAGAAAGACTACCACGAAGAAGTCCTGATCTATCCGCTTGACAAAGCCTACCTGTATAACCAATTCGAAT
>Ga0206896_1076_pt1 | contig 22040 bp, 24 predicted proteins | sample Alteio_BWOrgHeat_52_FD_152969 | JGI IMG/M metagenome (GOLD analysis project Ga0206896, IMG submission 152969) | Enriched cells from forest soil in Barre Woods Harvard Forest LTER site, Petersham, Massachusetts, United States -... | ecosystem: Environmental > Terrestrial > Soil > Temperate forest >... | reverse complement strand
CCGACGGAGTGGCAGACGGCAGGAGCCTCGCCATTCGTTGGAGCAAGACCGAGAACATTCGTTGGTCAGTCGAGTTGCCGGGCTGGGGAACCAGTTCGCCGGTGGTCTATGGCAACCGGGTGTTCGTCACGTCACATCGGAAAGACAAGAAATCCCTTCTGACGCTGTGTTTTGATCGAGATACCGGCAAGGAATCCTGGCGGCATGATTTCGGATTTGGCATCGATCAATCCACCCACCAGAAGTCCAACCTCGCCGTCAACACCCCGGCTGTCACCAAGGATGCCGTCTACGTGGCCTTCGGCAATTCCGACATCGCCTGCTATTCGCACGAGGGCAAACTGGTCTGGGTCAAGCGCTACATTCCTCAGTTTGGCGATCCCAAGATGGCCTGGGGCTATGCTGTAAGTCCGCTGGTCCTGGATGATTCCGTGCTTTTTCCTTGGAACCACCACAAAGGTCCGTGCTTCCTGATCGGCCTCGACAAAGGAACCGGCGACATTGGCTGGAAAAAGGATCGACCCATCGGCACCGCCCATGCCACTCCGCTCTTGGTGGAGCATCATGGTCAGAAAGACATTCTCGTTCCCGGCCAAAACCGGCTCACAGCTTTTGATGCCAAGACCCACGCCGAATTATGGCGCTATGGCGAAGGCGAAGGGCCATTCAACGGCGAGATCATCTCCAGCCCGGTCTACGGCGACGGGATGGTGTTCCTGCAATTGTGGCGGGAGAGCAAGATTCACGCCATCAGGCTGAATGGCAATGGCAAGCCACCGGAGCCGGTTTGGGTCAGCAACAAGCCGGGGCCGGTCGAAAGCTCCTTGCTTTACTACCGAGAACTGCTGTACGCCCTCATTGACAACGGCGTTTTGGTTTGCCTGGATGGGAAGTCGGGCGAGGAGCTTTACCGAATGCGCTTGGGTGCGCCTTGTAATTCGTCCCCAATTGCCAGCGACGGTCACATCTATTTGAGCGACAATGACGGGAAAACCTTCGTGGTCAAGGCGGGAAGAGAGTTCACTTTGCTGGCGACGAACCTGCTGGGCGAGCGAATTTCGGCTTCGCCGGCGATCACGGGAAATCTCTTGATTTACCGGACGGATTCCCACCTGTATTGCATCGAGCAGGGCAAGAACCGATGAAACTCATCATGCGGCTCGTGTCCTTTGGTGTCTGAACCAGGCGGTTGGCACATCGTCGGTTATTGTGGTGACGGATTCAGTCTCGTGTTATCGTCAACGGGGCTACTCCTCGCCAACCTTTCGGCTTCACCTTCGTTGGTGATACCAGCCCGAATCAGCGTGTGAATGCCAGGTTTGAAAAGTTCCATCGCCTCCCACTCGCCTTGCTCACAGACGGCATTTACCCCGGCGATTTTACCTCGGGTCTTCATCCGATAAACAACCCATAACGTGGCTTCTTCGGTTTTTCTCATTTGTCTCCTTGGCCACGGCAAGAGATGGACGTGGCGGTTTGAATCGTGATGTGTCAGTCTTCCATGACTCGGATCGACAACCAGACGTGATTCCTCCACGCTGAACGCTTCATTATACCATTCCCTCCTGCGCAAAGATCAGTGAATAATCCGGTTCGAGGGAGAAAGTTCGATATAATGAGAGTGACTGGGTTTCGTGAACAGATTCTTGACCGCACCCTTGCCATCAATCTCTTCTCCTACCCAACCAATCAAGTTGCGAAATACGGCCACGTTAGGCTCATTGGCCAGAACGTGCAAGTTTCACCGACGAGACTTCGCCGATGACCGCAGAACCTATGCGCAAAAGAAGTTGAGGAGGACTACGATGCCGAACAAACTACAAATCGAGCAACCCAAAGAAAGCAAATTGGAACATGATGAGCGTGACAGATTAGCGGACCTCATCAAAGAACAGGTAATCCACGCGCTTGGTAGGCCGATGGACCTGCGCAGTGTGCAAGTCCGTAAGGTTTGGAAGGATCACTACCGGGTGAATGTTTTTGTCGGCGACAGCGCCCTTTCTGCCAGCCTTGCCCACAGTTACTTCCTGGAGGTTGACAGCGATTGTCGTCTCATCGGTTCCACTCCGAAGATCACGAAACTGTATTGACCGGAAAAGCGGTCGTGAAAGAATGTGATCGTTACTGAGCGCTGGTTGCCGGCAATCCCCCAAACGAAAGGTGAAGTATGAAAAAGAAAACGCTCAACATCAGAATCATGACCAAACAGTTGGCCGATACGCTTGCGAAGGAAGTCGCATTTCGGGGAAAGAAGGCCCAAAGGGGAATTGCCGTCAGGTGGGGTCAGACAAAGGGCGAGAAGGGTAAATAGGCGGTGAGCCTACGAACAGACAACGGCCAATTTCATGGGCAACCGGTGGAAAGTAAGGTTGTCGGATTAAGACTAGCTCAACGAACGCATTAGATACCCAGGAAAACAAATCATGAAACTATTTATCACCCACTCAAAGTGGTCCTCACCCAACCATTTTGAAGCACTCGGCTGCGAAGATAATTATCCAAACATGGTGATACGTTTCGACTTCACCACGGAAAACGGCTGGAAAAAGTGGAGACATGGCGGTTGGCTGCCCATCAATCTCGATGAAGTGCCAACGGAGGTAATGGTAAGATGCGGTCCTTCAAAGCCGCAATAGAACGAGAAGTGTCTTCAGACGCCCATCGTGAATTTCCTGTCGATCCGCCACTAAGTCTTCGGGAGCGAAAATGGAATCGCGGGAAGTCTGCGCATGACGAACTTCACCGCCCGCCGAATCCGGTCCTTCAACTGATCGTTTTCTACGCCCTCTGGCTCGACCAGCACCCAGCCCTTAATCGCGCCGTGCTGGAATCGTGCAACCCGTGCTTCGTCATCTCCCGGCTGACGATGACTTCCAATTCCTTAAAGTCCATGATTCGCTCTCCGATGCGCTGAATCCTTTAGAAGCCCAAGTCCTCGCCTTCATGAAAAGCTAACCCGATTTGTTCCACGTTTCCCTTGCGACCGTTGTACCACAGCAACCATCTTCGTCCATCGAAAATTGCATAGGGCTTATAAACGGCATCGTGGTCCCATTTGTCGTTGCCGGGGCGAATAACAGGGTTGGCCGGATGACGTTGCCAATCGGTGATGCCGTCCTTGGATCGAGCGATACCGATCTGGGCGTGGCTTTCGTCCCGGAAGCCGATGTAGAACATGAGATACCAGTCACCGTGGCGGATGACCTGGCAACCGGTGACTCGATCCTTTTCCCATGCACTGTTCGAGTCCGGCGTGAACACCGGGTTCATGTCGTGCTTGCTCCAGGTGACACCGTTTTCGCTGGTGGCATAACCGATGGCATTGGGTTCGCCTTGTTCACCCCCGGAATACCACATGCGGTAGAGCTTGGCCTTGTCGTCGTAAAGGACATGCGGGCACATCACCGCCACTTTCTCCCACGGTTTTTCTGCGGAGAGAACTGGCTTTTCGCTCATCCGTTGCCATGACTTCCCGTCCTGGCTGGTGGCATAACCGATCCACGACTTGCCCCGAGCTTGACCCGTGTACCACATCCGGAAGCGGTCGCCCTTCTTGATGACCACCGGGCGGTTCAGATCGTTCTCCCAATCGGTCTTTTCGTTGGGGCCAATGACGATTTCGGGTTTGCTCCACTGGACGCCATCCTTGCTTTCCACCAGGGCGATGCTTTTCTTCGGTCGCCACGAGAACCACATGCGGTAGGTGTCGCCCTCCTTCAGCACGGAAATGTCGAAGCAGGTGCCCAGGTCGCCGCCAAGTACCGGGTTCTTCGGGTGTTTGACCCAACCGGCGGTCGTCTCCTCCCGTGGCTTTTCCTTTTCATCGGCCTGGACAGCGGCAAGCAGCAGTACGCCGAATAGCGGGAGAATCCACTTGGTCTTCATCGCATGACTCCGTTGTTGCTTCTTGCCGCCGATCACACTGACTCGGCAAACTCGTAACGTCATGGTGTGTCTGATTCGCTCTTCGCATTGTATCCGACCATTCATCGTGGCAGCCGCGTCCTGCGACCAGTAAACTGACTGGTGGTCGATATTCCCGTTTGTGAAAGGATCGCAAGATGAGGAATCCCTGGAAAGCATCGCTCTTGCTCGTTCTCCTGGCTGCTTTGCCGAGCCAGGCTCAGGACAACCGCTTGCCGCAAGATGAGGCACGCAGATTCGCCAAGCTCTGTGTGGAACAGACGACCCTCACCGACCCGCAAATCAAGACCGACGTGGACCCGGACAAGGCGTGCGCCGAGAAAGGTGAAGGCGGGGGCGCAATGGTCATTCCCGACAAGAAGCTCTCGAAGGAAGTAATCGGAAAGGCAGAAAAAGAAATTGTACCCGTGGGTCAGCTTTGGCTTCGCAAGTGGACTACCGTGGTCAAGGGCAAGCCAACCCCGAAGGACAAGCTCCGGGTCATGACCGTCAAGATCGACGACAAGGATCGCCCCATGCCCCTGTTGCTATTGGGTATCCGCCAGACGGGGGAAAAAGACCTGGAACTGGTCGTATATGCCAAGGACAGCGAACCGCAGCAGGTGTTGCCGCTGAAGAAGCTCGACCAAATTCAGGCTTTGCCGGTCGATTTGGAGTGGCAACGAGGCGAAAAGAACGTGGACAGCCTTACCATCACAATCATGGGGCAGTTCCAAGCAGTGCTGTCGATCACGAGGCAGGCGGATTAGCCAGGCGGCACCGGCGACCCTGAGAACCTAGCTCTGCGGTTGCAAAAGCGGGCGGGTGAAGATCATCCTTCAGTGAGCTACACGGCATGATTCTCTTCCACGGCGACGACTCCGAGTTCGTAGCGTTGAAGAAGAAATCGAAACAGTGAAGGGCGGGTCTGTGTATGAGACGAGGATTTTCTTTGATGGCCGCCATCCTTGGCATGTGTTTCTTGCCGGTCATTCCCGCCACAGCCCAGGAAAAGAGCGAGATGCCGTGGGTTGCCGTCTCCAAAGATAAAAACGGTTTTGTCCTCGATCCATCAGGCAAGCCATTCATCCCGTGGGGCTTCAATTACGACCATGATACCGATGGAAGGCTTATCGAAGACTATTGGGACGACGAGTGGCCCACCGTCGAGGCGCACTTCGATCAGATGAAAAAACTGGGAGCCAACGTAATCCGGGTCCACTTGCAAGTTGGCAAATTCATGGACGCCCCGGATAAGGCGAACGAAAAGGCGTTAGAACGGCTGACAAGACTGCTCCGACTCGCCGAGAAGGAGCGCCTGTACCTCGACCTAACCGGCCTTGGATGTTACCACAAGAAAGATGTTCCGGCTTGGTACGACAAACTATCGGAGAAGGATCGCTGGGACGTGCAGGCCCGTTTCTGGCAAGCCGTGGCCGGCAGGTGCAAGAACAGCCCCGCCGTCTTCTGCTACGATCTGATGAACGAGCCGGTCGTCGCCGGTGGAAAACGAAAGGACGGCGACTGGCTGGCAGCGCCATTTGCCGGGAAGCACTTCGTCCAGTTCATCAACCTGGATCAGCAAGACCGGCCCCGGCCCGACATCGCTCGGAAATGGGTGCGCCACATGACCGCCGCCATCCGAGAAAAGGACAAGCGGCACCTGATTACTGTGGGCCTCGTGGACTGGAGCCTGGAACGTCCCGGTCTGACATCTGGTTTCGTTCCTGCCAAGATTGCCGACGATCTCGATTTCGTTTCCGTTCACATCTATCCCAAGTCAGGAAAAGTGAAGGATGCACTGGATACGCTGGCGGGCTTCTCGGTCGGCAAACCCGTGCTGATCGAAGAAACGTTCCCCTTGGCCTGCTCGCCGAAGGAACTTGAGGAGTTCATTGACGGATCGAGCAAGCACGCCGCTGGTTGGATCGGCTTCTATTGGGGAAAAACGCCAGATGAGTTGCGTCGGTCTAATACGATTTCCGATGCCCTGACGTTGGGCTGGCTGGAGTTGTTCGAGAGGAAAGCGAAAGCGCTGGAGAAATGATGGGATTTCACACGGCACGAGCAAGCCATGATGTCGCCTTACGAGGAACGAGATACGGCACGCTGGGACTACCGTTGACCGAATCTGGCCCAATCTCCGAAAATTGTGGATCAAATGACCCACCTGCGGCAGAATGTAAATAGAGGGTGACACACGAACCGGCCAAGGGACAAACATGCCGACGAGTCAAATGAACGAGGTCATGCAGCACCTTCGCAGGACAATTCTTCTCCAAGATGAGTCCGGGCTGACCGATGGGCAATTGTTAGGTTGCTTCATCGAGCATCGAGACGAAGCTGCCTTTGCCGCCCTCCTTCGGCGGCATGGTCCGATGGTTTGGGGCGTATGCCGTAGATTGCTCAACCAGCACGACGCCGAGGATGCTTTTCAAGCGACCTTTCTTGTCCTTGTTCGCAAGGCAGGTTCTGTGGTGCCGAGAGAGAAAGTGGCCAACTGGCTCTATGGAGTTGCTCACCAGGCAACTTTGCAGGCCCGAAGGACCAACTCCAGAAGGACAGCGAGAGAGAAACAGGTGACGAAAATGCCAGAACCAGCCGTTGGAGAACAAGACGTTTGGCGTGACCTGAAACCGCTTTTCGACCAAGAATTAAGTCGCCTGCCGGACGCTTACCGGGGGATAATCGTTTTGTGTGATCTGGAAGGAAAGACCCGCAAGGAGGCCGCTCGACAACTCAGTCTGCCGGAAGGCACAATAGCGAGTCGGCTGGCCAGGGCCAGGAGAATGCTGGCCAAGCGGCTTGCTCGACACGGACAATTATTGTCGGGCGGGGCGCTGGCGGCGGTGCTGATACAGGAATCGGCGTCGGCATCCGTTCCGACCCAAGTTGTGGCTTCGACAATCAAATTTGCAGGCTTGTTTGCGGCGGGGAATGCGGCTACTGGTGCTGTCTCGACCCAGGTCGTAGCTCTGACAGAGGGAGTGCTAAAAGCCATGATGATGAACAAGATCAAATCGGCGTTCGTGCTGATTTTTGCAATCGGTATCCTCGGCTGGACCAGAGGAATTGTCATATGGCAGTCTCAGTTGCAGGCTCAGCCGGAGTCACCCAAAGCCCAACCTATGCCTGACTTGAGCGGGACATGGTATGGAAATGAGTGGGGTACGGTGGTCTTGCAATCCACCAAAAACGGCGAATTCGAGGGCACCTACTCCGACACATTTGGAAAGGATGTTGGACGAATCGCTGTCCGGTGGTCAACGGCATCACGACGATACGAAGGAAGTTGGAGCGAAGGGAAGTTCCGCTTCGGTCGAATAGCACTTGAAGCCGGGAAAAACGCCGAAGTGATTACCGGAGCTTGGACGACTGATCCGAAATGTGAACACGAGCCGGGAGTGCCAAGTCTAGCGAGCTTGAAATGGAGCAAGAAGCCGCTCGCTGTGGAAGGCCAGGAAAAACTGCCTCAGAAGCAGGAAATGGAAGCCTTCACCGCATGGGGCAAGGAAGTCAATGGCCTGCAAGCTGGATTGGGATTCCGCCCTGGCGAGCATCGGGCCTACCACATTGGCGAGACGGTCAAGCTCGTAGTTCGAGTTCGCAACGTCGGCAAGAAGGATTTGAAGGTCCAGTACGTTTCCGAATTCGTCTGGCAAGAACCGCCCACCGTGACGGATGCCAATGACAAACCAGTTGACATTGGATTGTTGCCGCTAGGGGATGACAGGCCGAAGGAAGCGAGCTTGGCACCAGGCAAGGCGATTGAGCTTTATCAACTGGAGATTGATTTAAGGCCGGAGAGGGAGAGGTTCGACCCTACGGGGCCGACGGGGAGAATCCTGCATGGACCGGGGAAGTTCATAATTCAGTACAAAAGGGTTGCTGGAGATTGGTCAAAGCTCGATCCTGACTTGAGCAAGCTCGGCACCGGGAAGCTGGAACTCGAAATCAAATCCGATCCGCCGCCCCCAACCGAAAAGGAGACGCCGCAGAAGCAGGACAAGGAGGAAGCCTTCACTGTATGGGGCAAGGAAGTCGGCGGGCTACAAGCGGGCATCAGGCTTGAACGCATTGAAGTATTCAATGCCGCTGCCAATCGCTGGGAGGCGACACAAACCCCTGTGGGCAAGATTCATCAAGGCAGCGACATCATATTCAAGGTTTTCGTCCGCAACATGGGCAAGCAAGAGATAAAGCTGAAGTACATTGAGCCATCCTGTTGGCTGTATTCAGAGGACGGGCGAAACTTGAAGTTCGACCCAGCTTTTAGTGGGAGTAGAAATAGGTTCTGGTCCGAAAAAACCCTACAACCCAGTGAGAAGTGGGAGGTGGGCCAACTCAATATCACAACCCGCCAGCCAAAGCCCACCGAGAGCTTTAGCGGTTTACGGCTTCTGAAACAGGGCAAGTTTAGAGTGAGTTGCCCCACTGCCCTGATGCAGGAGAAGGGAGACAAACTGGCGACGGGTGAGGTTGAAATCGACGTGCTGCCAGCCAAAGGGCAACAGGGGGAGAAAAAAGTGGACGAGAGCGACAAGCGTTGATCCCGCAGACCCATTTGCGCCACGTCATACCACAGGCGGCGGTATTGTGTCTTGGATGGCCATCTTTTACTTGGCCCAGAACCGACGTACCAATCCTCGATTAGTCGCTCGATTTCACTTTCAAGCGGACCTGGTCAGAGTCCACGATTTGACCGCCGATTTCCAGGCGGAAGGTGAACGATGCTTCCCCGACTAAATCCCGACTTCCGGCCTTGCGATAGATAGGAGATTTGGGTGGCGCTGGGCGGCGATTCCATCGCCAAGCCAAAGAATCGTCTTTTGTCTTTCCATGCAACAGGCTTTCTTCCAAGGGAAGCTCGAAAACTATTCTCTCCTTGCCGGGTTCGATGCGGACTAACCACTGCGATTCCAATTCCTTCTTGGCTTTGATCGCATCGGCCAAAACTCGTGCCAGGGAAACGATCATGTAAGGATCGTCCGTAACGGTGATCTTGTGCTTGAGGTCTGCGATTTTTCGCTCCACCCGATCCAAGTCATCTTCTTTGATGCGGTTGAGGACCATTCCACTCGTCGAGTAGAGTCTGAGGCGCTTGCCATCGTAGCTGGCCGGAACTTGTATGGCCTCGACGGTGCCGTTATGCACCACGCACTTCAGGACCGCCTTGGAAGGTGTCGAAGGATCGAACTCGTCCGACGCCAAGGACAGAGCAACCGAGGTTTTGGGTTCCTTGGGCATTGGTTTTTCCTGCCCCAAGGCAATCTGTGAGTACATCACCAGAAGCAGGAACCATCGGTGCGAAACGCTGCTCAGCCTTCTTTGAGTCTAATTTCCCTTGGTTCAGCCCAGCCGCGGCAGAAGCAATCCCCCGAGTCGCTGCCCCCGGCGAAGTCCAACCCGTTTAACCGTCATGCCGAGCCCCGCCAGGCAAGTGGTGGAGCCGCTACACCTCGCGTGGCCCAGCACGACGGATAAAACGCTCAGAGCGCCTAACTAAACCCTGAAGTTAAGATACGAAAGCAGATGAGACTGGCGGCCAGCTTCAGGAAGGAGTAGTACATGGCAGCAGCGCAACGAGTTACGGAGGGGACGCCATGCCCCATCCGCGATGAGACTCCTTGGCTTGACATCGGTGCACGGGCATGGTATGTCGCCCACTCCGCGATACCAGATTCTCGTTTTGTCGCAGACGCATGCCCCGGAAGGCATTGACCCGGAGGTCCTTTTATGTTGCGATTTGACCGCAACGGTCGCTGTCTCGTCCGGCGGGCTGGCGTTTCGGTTGCCGCAGCTATCGCAATCGCCCTCGGTTGCCGCGGTGTTTCCATTGACGATGTTGCCCCGGTCCTGAAACCAGCGCCCGGGGCGGACGTGACCGCCGAGCGCCTGGCCGCGGGTCGATCGATCTACATCAGCGAAACGAAATGCGCCGGCTGCCACAACCCCAAACAGGTCCATGCCCACACCGCCGACGAATGGTCAACGGTCATCCTTCCCCGGATGGCCAAAAAGGCCAAGCTCAGCTCCGACGAATACGAAAATGTCCTCGCTTACGTGACCGCCGGGTCGCGAAACATCCCCTTACAGCGAACGAGCCCGTGAGTGCTCAAATCCGGCCAACTTGTGGACATGACTGGCAACCCGGGGCCGTTGCGGCTTCCGTTTGTCACGACCGTTCACAAGCACCAAGGCGACATCCAACCACGTGTTCAGCGCCTCCTTTTAGTCCTTCCGCACGAAGATCCGTTACTTTGGCTGCTCAAGGCGCGCATCCCACAGTTTTACCGTGCCGTCGAAGCTTCCCGAAGCGATTGTCTTCCCGTCCGGGCTGAATTTTACGGACCAGATCCGATCCGTGTGGCCTTCAAACACCGCCCGCTCCTCCCCCGTAACCACATCCCACAGCTTGATCGTGCTGTCCCAGCTTCCCGAGGCCAGCATCTTTCCGTCCGGGCTGAACGCCACGGAGGAGACTTCGCCCTTGTGTCCCTTCACGGAGGCCTTTTCCTTGCCGGTGGCGATGTCCCACAGCTTCACCGTGCCGTCTGCGCTCGCCGAGCCGATGGTCTTTCCGTCCGGACTGACCGCCACGGACTCCACGGTGCCCAAATGCCCTTTCAGCGCGAGCAGCTCCTTTCCTTTGGCAACGTCCCACACCTTCAGTTCACCCGGACGCGCGGAAGACCCTCCCCCGGATATCAAGCGTTCCCCGTCCGCGGTGAACGCCACAGTCTCCACGGCAAATGAGTGCCCCTTCAACGTGACCCGCTCCTGGCCCGTGGCGATGTCCCACAGCTTCACCGTCTTGTCTTCGCTCGCCGTGGCCAGCGTCTTGCCGTCTGGGCTGAAGCAGATCGATTTCACCCATTCCGTGTGCCCCTTGAAGGTCGCCGTTTCTTTGCCCGTGACGCTGTCCCACAACTTCACCATCTTGTCTTCGCTCGCCGTGGCCAGCGTCCTCCCGTCCGGGCTAAACGTCACTGCCGTCAGCCCGCCCGTGTGCCCCGTTAAGTAGACCCGCTCCTTGCCCGTGGCGATGTCCCACACTGTGACCTGGCCGATGTGGGGGAACGACCCCCACCCCGAAGCCAGGGTCTTTCCGTCCGGGCTGAATGACACGCAGACAACCCGATGCTCGTGCTTAAATTCACTCGTGGGGCGACGCCGCGTTGGTGTGACCGTTTCGTCTCCCCGAGCAGTTGCGCCTGGTGGCATTAGCAGGGTGCTTAACCCAAGTGAAACCAGTGACAACAGCAACTTCACGGAAGAGATCATGTCAGCTGCTCCTGATGTGAATCGCGTCGTCGTCGTAGCCTTGCCATTCGGTCCGCCTTGCCCCGGCGTTGGCCTACGGGGTCTCTGGCGGCGGCTGCGGTTTTACAACCAGTAAAATAAAAGGCCGTTTTCCGTCAATGCAAGCATTTTCGGGCGATCCTCATCTTTTGGCCCCGGTCTCGTTGATGGCGATGGGTGGTCCCGGTTTCGATTTCGTCGCTTGGCGGGCCTGGCACTCGTTCTCCACCGACGCCGGTGCCGTCCAGGCCCAGCACCAAGCCGCCGATGTTTTACAACGGTGATACGGTGCCAATGGGTCACCGTCGGACCCGACCGGTTTTCCGGGTTTACTGGGCCTCGCCTTCATCAACTCGACCTCGGGCATTCACGCCTGCATCGGTCAGCCGCTTCCGTTGGCATAGATCACCGGCATGGAACCCAAATCGGCAAAGTTAATCGATCCGGTTGGAAAAATGTCCGAGGGGCCATCGGTTCCAATCCAGGCGACGTAAGTGATCCCCTGGAGTGTAACCAGTGCCGGCGCGTGCCAGCTGGTGTCTTGCAATTTCGTTCGGCGAATTTGCTGATTGTCCAGGTTTTCGACACCGTACAGCAAATAGATGTTGGTGTTCTTGCCGGCGTAAGCGGCGGCGAAGCCATCGGTTGTCGTTACCAGCGCTGGCCCGCCGAAGCACAAGTCGTCGTAGACCACAAGCGGTGAGGGATTGTTGCCCGCGCGCCGCTGGGCTTGCACGGTCAGGTTATTCCCCGGCGTATTTGGCCCCGCGAACGCAAGCAACAAGTCATTCGTGGGAGCAAGCGCAAGAGCCGGCGTGTCGACGCTTGTCAGCTCGTAGCCCTCATCGCCGCCACTCAGGACCACGCTCTCTTCGTAAACGGTCGGTGGATTGATGGTGAAGCCGAAATGAAGGTTTTGGTTTAGTGCTTCGGTCCATGCCAAGTACATGTTCCCGGTCCCGAATATCGCGGGCCCGCCGATGCACGGGCTGAGCAGCGACTGGTCAATGTGAACCCATGGTTGGCTGGCGTTGAATTGTTGGCCGTCGAAAGACAGGGCGCAGCGGATCTGATTGTCGGTCCCAATATAAGCGAGCACGAGCCGATCTTCAAATTGGAAAAGGGCCGGCCGCTCCAGGCTGGACTGCTGGGGCAAAGGTGTACCTGCAATGATGCCCGTCTGCTCCATGGCCGATGCGAAGTAGATTGTGCCGTCTTCGCCGCACCAGACCATCACCAACGTGTTGTTCCAGGTCGTCAGCGCCGGGCTGGCAACCGCACCGTGCGAGTCCACAAAGGTTCGCCCTCGGAACATGCCCTCCCAGGGAACGCCGTAATGCCCGCTCTTGCTCGGGTCGTGTTTGCCGCCGCCGGAGCATGTGCCCTTGTCCGGATTGCCGGCGAAAAAGAGGCCCTGGCACTTGAAGCACCAGCGCCAGCCGCTTTGAGTGCTGGATACGTTATCTCCGAATTGGAGCGAGTAGTGGCCGCTCTTGCTGGCATCGTGAGCCCCGCTAGCCGGGCACGCCCCCTGGGAAACATTTCCCGAATAAAAGAACCCCTGGCATTTGTGGCACCAGCGCCAGGCAGATTGGGCACCGGGGAGACTGTCGCCGAAGAGAACGGCATAATGCCCGCTTTGGCTGGCATCGTGTGCGCCTCCAGTCGGGCAAGCGCCTTGAGAAGGATTACCGGAAAAGAAAAGCCCTTGGCATTTGTGACACCAGCGCCAGCCGTTTTGCTTCCCCATTTCATTCCCTTCTCTGGTGCATCAAATATGAGAATCTCTCTGGGAGCGTCCCGCTAGCGAGAGAGCGACTACTGCGCGGGAACTCGTGGTCGAGGGAATGAACCATGGCACTCTCAAATAATCTTGCCGTCAAACGATCCGTAAATCCTGCATCCGCATTCTATCTCTTTTCCGCCAATGGAAAGTACATTCCTGACAACCCGAAAAAAGGTGTCGAAACTTTGCCCAGTATGAAAAGTGGCGCTGTCCAACTACTCATTGCCTCGTGCGGATGGGCCGGAGCCTGTCCCGATAGGTGAAGAGATCAAGGCGTCGACTGGGATCTGTCCGGGAAAGTATATCTTCCCAACCACGAAGCGGTCGCAGGGCGGTCCATCCCATTGGAGTCCCATAGTCGCAGTCCGCAGCTCAATCCAACCCAATGTATCCCATCCTGTCAGCGGCAGAGGCGCTGCGTCTGCGGAGCCCAGCACGACGGATAAAACGCTTAGGGTTCGGGCGACCACGAAGCGGTTTACGGCGGCGCATCCTCGGGACTCCATGATGGAATGTTTCTGCAACCGACCTTATCGATTCTACGCGAGCGCAGTCAAGCCAATTTGCCTTCACTTGAGAATTCGCTGCAAATACGTCGCATCCGCTTCCTGGTGTCCGGCGTAAATCGTCGGCATTTGCGGGTCGGCGCAGATGAAGCGCACGAAAGCCTTGATGAGATCGGTCACGTCGTCGGTGCGTGCTTGTAACAAGTCCGGGTAGTGCGGCATCGCTTGCACGCAGGCGCGGAAGCTTTGGTGGGCGGCTTCGGGCAGGGTACGGTCGTATTCCAGGGTGTCGGCCAGGATGGGGAGGGGGGCGTTGCCGGGGAGTAGGCGCACGTCCTCGACTACCGGGTGCGGGGCGTAGTTGAGCATTTCGACGTTTTTGTTCACCGGAGCGCCGAGTTCGCTGTTGCGGAAGATGGCGTGCATTTCGAGCCAGTCGTCGGGGCGGAGAGAATCCTGCATGTAGGCGTAATTGTCCACGTGGCCGATGAAGAAGCAGCGGGCTTTGGTGTTGAGGCGCGAGAACAGCCGCGACCAGGAAATGCCGGTGCTGAACAGGTCCACGATCACGCTGTCCTCGTGCCAGGTCGTGCGGAAGTATTCGAGGTAGTGCGTCGTTGGCTTGAGCAGGCATTTGCGGGAGGTGTACAGGTAGGTCGCGCGGCACTCGGGGAAAAGCTGCTGGTACAGGTGATGCCATAGCAGGCAATCGCGGCTGACGAAGAAGAGTTCGCGAATGCCGGCCGCGCGGGCGTAGCGTTCCAGATGCAGGCTGGCCAGGAACAGCAGGGGGAAGTTCAACTGGCAACTCAGGAGCCAAAGGTGGCGTTCCTGGGGGCGCGTGTCGGGAATGGGGTTGGCCAGCCAGATTTCGCGCGTGAGGTTGGCGAGCGGCTCGAAGCCGTGCTGGACGAGAAACTGCTCGACCGGCGAGCGTTTGGCCCCGGTGTAGATAATGGCCTTGATGCCGGCGGCGGCAGCAGTCTTGCCGTCGGAATGCGGGTTGTCGCCGAAGTGTTCGTGGATGGCGCACTGGGCGAGAAGCTTGGGCCAGATCCAGCCCTGGAACTTGCCGTCGTTGCTGACCACGAGGGCCACCGTTTGATGAAGTCCGGCTTTTCGCAAGAGCGACAGGACGATTTCGGCCGGCAAATAGGTATCCGAGACGAGCACATCGCCGTCGCGGACCTGGGCCAGGTTCTCGGTGATGGGAATGACTTCTTCGTGTTCGATTTGGATTTCCAGTTGCAATAGCCGCTCGGACGTGGCTGCATCCAGATGTAAGGCTTGCCCGACTTCGTGCCAGATGTCGCGGAGTCGGTAGGGTCGCCCGCGGCTGCCCAGACTCTGATCGGCGGCCAAGCGGGCTGCCGCCAAGCCGGGCAGGCCGGCCCTGGCTTCCAGCTTGTGCAGCACCTGTCGCGGCTCGACGCATCGCCGGGCGATCAGCGTGTCGAATACGTCGAAACTGTGAATCACTTGGAGCATGTCCATCGCGTCGGCACTGGTCATCTTGGCCGGCTGCAAGTTGCCTGAATACACCTGTAAGTTTGGCAAACTATTGAAGATTGCCATCGTCTTGACGGTCATTTTTGCGGATACAGTTGAACTTCCTTTTCTTTCCGATCAAATTGATTGTCGCTGACGTGAATGATAAATGCACCATCGCCTCTTGGAATGCTGTCTTTCGGCCATTTCCCGGGCTGCCGAATCTGCCAGTCAGTATTTACAGCTGCCGCATATTTTGGGATTTTTTCGCTGTATTCAGCGACAACGGTTTTGGGCTTAATTGGCGCATTATTAACACGCAGATTTCCAAAACCGACACTGAAGGATGGAACTGACTTGGGCTGATTATTATTGTCGGACCCGTGCAATTCAATGAAATTTGAAATGGGATGAGTCACCATGAGTCTTTCGCCGGGAAAACGAATCGCACCGACAAACACATTTTCCTTCGAGGGCCTCGTTAAGAATGCTCCAACCCAGATATAGGGCTTGCCGTCGAGTACCTCTTTGTCCATGCGCCGTAACGAAAAAGTAAGCGTCTTATCGTCACCCCACGGATAAGGCAACCTGACGCTTGCATGTTTACCTTCGTGATCGGAGAGCAGATAGTACCCGCCTTTGACGGGGCGAATTGCCTCGGGCTGCATTTCGCCCCACTTGGAAAAGATCAAACCGGGACCTAGTCCGTATTTGATCTGCCCCTCTGTCGCGCTCGATTGCCCTTCTATGGTCGTGTCCCATCCGAAATAGCATACACTCTCATTAAGATATGTGTTAAATGCCGTGATAAAGACTTTGCCAGCGTCAGGCGCAGGTTGCAGCATTCCCAGATCCATGCTGAGGCTCTCCACTTCCATTGCATAGTTGGGAGTCCAAGTCACATCTGCCAAATGCCACGGCAAATTGTTATACGGTTCGCCAGCATTGGCCTCGGTGGTGGTTATAAACAGCGCTGTCAGAATCAATGAAAAATAGGTATGTTTAAGCATTTGTTTGGCTCTCGAGCATAACAAATTGATGACAATCATTCGGTCGTGTTGCGCCACCCAAAGTGCTGATCTGACTATAGTTTCCGGTCGATCTTGGGGGGCTGCTTTCGCAGCCCCCGTTTATTGCACCACGGAACGCCGTAGTGGCCAGACGCGGGCGTTAAGGCCAATTGACGCTATAAATGGCCCTTGTCATTTGATTTGTCCTGGGTTTTGCCCATCCGGTGGACTTGGTTTGACCTCGCCTGGGCTTTGGCCAGGTAAAGGAGGATTCTTGAGGGATTGTAGGCGATACCGAATTGCACGAGCAAAAGCATTCCAGGGTGAGTCAACATCGATCCCCGGAGGGACTTTTTGAAGGGCCTTCCCGTCGCCAGCGCTCTCTGGCTGTGTTGGAAGCGGCCTTGGCTCAATTTTCGGAGCACGCATATCGGGCACGGTAGTCTTTGTCCAATCCGTTGGTACATTTTTGGGGACGTAGCCCGGCGGGAAATATACCACAGTGCCTTTTTTGGGGTCTTTAACTATGGTCCAACCTGGACCCGTTTTCACTGGGGTTCCCGCTGGGTCTTGACTCCATGTGCTACTCTTGGGGTCAAATGGATCTCGTGGAAGGTACACTATTACTTTGCCATTCCTTGGGTCATCTGAGGTAATATTCGGGAAAGGAACTTCCTTGTCGAGACCGCTCGGATCCACGCCATCCGTCGGCGCATTGCCGACATACCGGTACAGATTCGCATCCCCGGCGGCGAAGCCTTCGGGGTCTTCACTGATCCATTTGCCGATGCTTGGGTCAAACATTGGGTGCCTCCAATCGGAAGTGTGGGGTTCCACCAGGGTACTCGTATTGAAGCGAAATAGAACCGTTGTCGCGCTTGCCATCCACGTGGGCCGCGACGGGGATCGTGGGCGGGTATTCGCCGCGCAGCATCTTCGACCACCATTTCTCTTGCCAGGCCTGGTCGCGCAGCATGGCCTCACTTGCTTCTGTGCCGATAATGGCGCACTCCAGCTCGATGGGCAACGTCGTCGGGTAGCGGCGCTCGATGATTTTGATGCGGATTTCCGGGAAGCCGGCTGGCCGCTGGTTTTTCATGCGCCGCATCCATTCGTTCAATTTCGTCTTGACCGTGTTCCGCAAGATGACATTGGTCGGCTCCAACGCGCTGGCCCAGGCAAACGCATCCACGCATTCCGGCAAGCTGCCGTGATCGTAAAAACGCAGCGCCCGTTCGCTCAAAAAGCCGGCGAGTTCCATGGCCGGCGTTTTGGAAACAAGGTAGTTTCCCATCCGTTCCATTTCGGCAGTGACGGCATACCGGCCGGTGCGATAGTAGTCATCGGGCGGGCAGCTCAATCCATGGCCAGTGGCCTCGATGTTGAAGCGTTCGCCGTTGGGCGCGTCCCAGCGCGCGAACAGGTGATTGGCCGCCGGGCCGCCATATGCCGCCACCAGTTTCAGCGGATAATCCAGGCGGCGGCCAACCGCGACATACAAGACCGGCAGCGTGACACAGGTTCCGCCCGCCCCCTGAATGGCGCCATGGATAAAACTGTCGGCCGTGTCGAAAGGAACATCGGCGGCAATTTTGGCCTCGTTGTACTTCACCCCCATGTCGCGCTGGAGTACGGTAATCAAGCAACGCACCCGAAAACGAGCTTCGGAGTTTTCAAACTCCTGCGGGTTGCGGTGGAATTGGGGAAACCACCGATTGGTCGCTTGCTCCACATTGCTCTTGGCCAAGTCCAGCCAAGCCAGGCAGCCCGGCGCGTCAATCTGCTCGGCGCCGGGCAACCCCTGCGCGCACGCGAGGTTCACCGCGCCGATGTCTTGCTTGGCACGTTCCTCTTCGGTCATTCGGGCGTAGTCTTTCCATGTCAGCATGGCTGTATCTTCGCTGCCAGATGGAAAAGGCCGGTCGGGCCTGTTGCCCGATGTCCGAGTGCAAGCCCAACCAACTGCCGGGGCGTAAACCACCGCGGATCAACGCTGGTGGCAGGCCAGACGGCCGCCGCGCTCCACCCGCGCTTCGCCGGACGCTTACCCAGACGTGTGGGCCCAGGCCCAGCAATCTGCCGGGACGTAAACCACGCTGGCAGCCAGACGGCCACCCGGCCCCACCCGAACTTCGCCGGACGCTTACTCTTGTCAGCGATGCCGTTCTTTTGGCGCTCAGCGTTGAATCAAATCGTACACTGCCACATCTCCGTCAATACTTGCAACGCCAATCCGCTTGCCATCTGGCGAAATCTGGAGGCCTGTGATTTCGCCCGACGCACACTTCTGCCGCCCCAACAGCTTCTTCTGGCTCACACTCCACGCTTTCAAGTTTCCTAAGTCATCGGCGGTCAAAAGATTGTCCTTATTCATGTACCTCACAAACAACGGAACACTTCCTTCAACAATAAAGGTGTGTTTTTTCTCGCCGGATTGAGCATCCCACAAATCCACTTGGCCGTTACTAGAACCAATCGCTATGACTGAGTCATCTGGCGACCAAGCAATACCTAGTGGGTATTCAGTTCCACGACAACTAAACGACCTATCGATTCTAAAGGCCTTAACATCGAGGATCGATGTCGCAATCTTGCTCGTAACCATCAATCGTTTTGAGTCATTTGAGAATACACAATCGCGGAGTCGTGACTCCTTAGAGTCAAACCGGAAAAGGGTTTTTCCGGTTCTGGCTTCGAGAAGAACACTTGAATGCTCAAACAGCACAGCAAGCGATTTTGAATCTGGCGATACAGCAATATCCATTACAGGCGATTGCTCCTTAGAAAACTCCATTGTCCACAACATGTCCCTTTTTTGTGTGTCCAAAACCTTTATTATTGGGTCTCCAGCAGCAAAGAGCGTTTTGCTATCTTTTGTAAGACAAATCGAGCAAGTTCGCCCTTTGCTGGCCGCCTGGATTTCTGCCTCAATCTCATTTTTCTTGATGTTGCAAAAACGAACGACTCCATCGGCGCACGCTGTTATCAGCACCTCGCCAGAGCGAAGGAATAAGACAGTCGTAACCGGTTTTGGATGCCGCATCCTAGACGACTGCGCGATGTCGATCAGGTCGTAGACTGGAGGCTCTTCGGCCCAGCATCTCGGGCACGCCGCCAGCAAAGTTATTGCGACGCAAACTGAGCCTAAACGCCCAACACCAATGTTTGCCTTGCTGTTCATTGCGAGCCTCTGTTAAGTAGAGAGTGAACTCGATTCCAGCATTCGCGTTTCCTGCAGCGGCAGGCGAAACGAGGCCTGACCAAAAAACTCTATTCGCTCGGGACAAACGGCTGACTGAGAATTTGTTTAATGCGGAACAGAATCTCTTGATCATCTTGGTCGATTCCCGTCTGCAACACTTTTCTTCTGTCGTTGTCTGAAAGTGGACCGGTTAATTCCCTGAGTTTGGCGTCCGCGTCTTGGCGTTTCTTATAACTTCTGTCCCCAAGATCCTGTATGAGTCCCATGGCGGTCTCAGCCTTCTCCTCTACCTTGTCCGAGGGAAGGTCAGGGGCAAATGGCTTAACATCGATTTCGCCCCTGCCGGTATCGATCTTGCCGTCCTCATAATCGACACGAACCACAACTGTGTGTTTGCCAGCTTCTACTCTATCGATAATGGTAACCTTACCGTCAGGAGTAAAGCTTGAATGCGCCCCCACATTGTTGCCGTCCAGCCAAACGGTTATTTCTTCGTATTTTGATATTCGTGGAGGTGGCAGTTGCAGTGTCATGCCCCTTGAGGCAGTCATTTGGCCAGTTGCCGGAAGCGGAATATTGTCCATTCCAGTCGGATCAACCCCATCCGTCGGCCCATTGCCGCAATACCGGTACAGATTTGCATCCCCCGCGGCGAAGCCTTCGGGGTCGTCGGTCATCCATTTGCCGATGCTTGGGTCAAACATTGGGTGCCTCCAATCGGAAGTGTGGGGTTCCACCAGGGTACTCGTATTGTAGCGAAATAGAACCATTGTCGCGCTTGCCGTCCACGTGGGCCGCAACCGGGATCGATGGCGGGTATTCGCCGCGCAGCATTTTGGACCACCATTTCTCTTGCCAGGCTTCGTCGCGCAGCATGGTCTCGCACGCTTCCGTGCCGATAATGGCGCACTCCAGCTCGATGGGCAACGTCGCCGGGTAGCGGCGCTCGATGATTTTGATGCGGATTTCCGGGAAGCCAGCTGGCCGCTGGTTTTTCATGCGCCGCATCCATTCGTTCAATTTTGTTTTCACCGTGTTCCGCAAGGTGACATTGCTCGGCTCCAACGCGCTGGCCCAGGCAAACGCATCCACGCATTCCGGCAAGTTGCCGTGATCGTAAAACCGCAGCGCCCGCTCGCTCAAAAAGCCGGCGAGTTCCATGGCCGGCGTCTTGGAAACAAGGTAGTTGCCCATCCGCTCCATCTCCGTAGTGACGGCGTACCGGCCGGTACGATAGTAGTCATCGGGCGGGCAACTCAATCCAGGGCCGGTCGCCTCGATGTTGAAGCGTTCGCCGTCGGGCGCGTCCCAGCGCGCGAACAGGTGATTGGCCGCCGGTCCGCCATAAGCCGCCACCAGTTTCAGCGGGTAGCCCAAGCGGCGGCCGACCGCGACATACAAAACCGGCAGCGAGACACAGGTTCCGCCCGCCCCTTGAATGGCGCCATGAATAAAACTGTCGGCCGTGTCGAAAGGAACATCGGCGGGAATTTTGGCCTCGTTGTACTTCACCCCCATGTCGCGCTGGAGCACGGTAATCAAACAACGCACCCGGAAACGGGCTTCGGAGTTTTCAAACTCCTGCGGGTTGCGGTGGAATTGGGGAAACCACCTGTTGGTCGCTTGCTCCACATTTTTCCTGGCCAAATCCAGCCAAGCAAGGCAGCCCGTTGCATCAATTTCCTCGGCGCCAGGCAGCCCTTGCGCACAAGCAAGGTTGACCGCGCCGATGTCTTGTTTTGCGCGTTCCTCGTCGGTCATTCGGGCGTAGTCTTTCCATGTGAGCATGGCGTGTATTAGTTGGTTGGTCGCCGCCGCATGTCGAAACCAAGGCAGTAAGCCGTGGTGGTGGTCCGCTGCAAGCTGTCGCCGTTGTCCTCGATCACGCGCCTCTGCCGATTCATGGCATCGTAAGCGTAGCTGGTCAGCACGCCGAGCGCATCCTTCACCGAAAGCATGTTGCCGGCCAGGTCAAGGAATAAACTTGGTTTCTATGCTCCCTCGACGAAACGTAACCCGACCCCTTTGATTTTCCGTACCATTTCTCAGTCAGCTTGTTGCCGTGGGAACGATAAGTTCAAAGGAACTCAAGAGAGCATCGCACGCTCCGCGAAACAACCCGTCATGTCCCCGAATCTTCAGTGGAGACGGAGCGGGGTTGGATATTCTGGCAACGGCAACCAAAAGGGCCGGCCCAAACGCATGGCCAACCTACCCCATCGCGCCAGTCGTCGACCCCACCGTTTCTTTTGAAGCTTGGACTCGCCTTTTCAAAACTGTATCATTTATTCTTTGGCGGAACATTCGGAAAAGTATTATTCCAGTTCCCAATCACGTCGCCATTGTTGTGCAGCGCGCCTTTGCACCAAATATCTGGTTTTGCACCGCTGTTCATTCTTCCAGAAACGTCGTATTCATATTTCCTGCCCCAAGGATCAATTAAACGACTAACAGCTCTCCCAGGTTCCGCTGCATTTTTCCAGGCCGTAAGTTCCAAGAGGTTTTTTGGATATGCATCCTTGGCTTTGTGAAATCCTTCCGCCTCCACGGTGAAGTAGTAAAGCTGCATTCTCGCCTCATTTGAATTCACGTAATCAATGTAACGTATTGGGAAAGTCTTGCTCATTGCAGTAAGAACGGCCGGTTTCTTCGATAATCGATAGTACTCCCTCTCAATTGCGTTAAGTACACGCACGCTCTTTTCGCGGTCTCGGTCATGCAGTTTGAGTTGAGTGGCCGGCTCAAGCGCGTGGAATTCCTTAAGCAATTCGTCAAATTCCGTCTCGCGTCCCAAAGTATCCAATTTGCGTGCTCCAACTTCAGCTGAGCGCAAGTCGGTTGTT
>Ga0206896_1075_pt1 | contig 22220 bp, 12 predicted proteins | sample Alteio_BWOrgHeat_52_FD_152969 | JGI IMG/M metagenome (GOLD analysis project Ga0206896, IMG submission 152969) | Enriched cells from forest soil in Barre Woods Harvard Forest LTER site, Petersham, Massachusetts, United States -... | ecosystem: Environmental > Terrestrial > Soil > Temperate forest >... | reverse complement strand
GTACTCCGCGAAGCCGGATGGTTCATCCGCTGCGAGGGAGAGGCCGACGTTGCGCGCCTCAACGCCATTCTTCGCGTCGGCACTGTAGTTCAAATCAACGGAGCGGGCGCGCTTCACTCCGGCAAATATTACGTCTGGAGCGTGCGCCACACAATCGACAAGCAGGCTCACAAAATGAAATTCGTCCTCCTGCGCAATGCGATCGGCTCACCGCCCTCTGGTGGTGGCGGACTGTTAGGAGGCTTGTTATGAACGGAATGAATGAACAGGCAATGCTAGACCTGCTCGAACGCATTCGCTACCGGTTTTATGGGAAGTATCGCGGGTGCGTCACTGATGTCGATGCCAGTACCCTTCGCATCAAGGCCACAGTGCCGGCGGTCCTGGGAACCACGCCGACTGGGTGGTGCATGCCATGCGTTCCTTACGCAGGTCAAAGTGTCGGTATCGCTTTTTTGCCCGAACAAGGCTCCGGCGTCTGGATCGAATTTGAAGGCGGCGATGTCTCTTATCCCATCTGGACCGGCTGCTACTGGCGCAGTGGCGAGCAGCCCTCGGATGCAACTCCAACAGTCAAGGCGATCGTAACAACCTCGCCGCTCAAGATCCTGTTAGATGACGATTCTGCCACCATCACCATCTCCGATTCCAACCAGAACACCGTGACGCTGGACTCATCCGGCATCACACTAACCCGGGCAAGTTGCAGCGTCGCAGTAAGCGATTCAGAAGTGAACGTAAATGACGGAGCCCTGGAAGTGACCGCGGGCTAAAACGATCAGGTGATCCGATGTTCCAGGCAATGCGCAGCGAATCGAAACAGAGAACCAGCAGAGGCGCATCGGGTGTGCTCGCTATCCAGCGCAAACCGGCCGCTGCGCATCGCTACGCATCGGCACATGGCAATCAGGCCATGCTCCAATTGCTGGCGTCCTCTGGCGCCGCTGCCGGTACGCTTCAGCGCATGTGCTCTTGTAGTGGCATGGGGAGCGACTGTGCCGATTGCAAAAAGAAAGAAGGCGACGCCCTCCAGAGAAGTCCCGCAGCCGGAGCAAAATCATCTTCACGTGTTCCGCCGATCGTACACGATGTACTTCGATCCCCAGGCAGGCCGCTGGACCACGGGGCACGAGCGTTCATGGAGCCTCGCTTCGGCCGTGACTTCGGAGATGTGCGCATCCATACTGACGCGAAAGCAGCGACCTCGGCCGATGCCGTGCGTGCGCTGGCCTACACGGTAGGAAACAGGATCGTGTTTGCAGCAGACAAATTTAACCTGTCTGGCAATGATGGTAAGAAACTTCTGGCTCACGAACTGTCGCACGTCGTGCAACAAACAGGCATTCATTCACATGCCCATAGAGCAGCGTTCGGACGCTCACCAGCAGGAGTCAGCGGCCCACTCACAATCGGCGCTGCTCATAGCTCCGCTGAGCGCGAGGCTGATGCCGCTGCCGATGCCATTCAAAACGGGAGCGTCAATGTTCACCTCAGTCAGCAAACCCCGGGCATCGCACGTCAGGCAGCCGCACCACCAGCGGCCACGGAGGAGAAAACCACGGAGCCAACCGGAACTACAGCGTTCACATCGAGCTCAGCTTGCACGCCCGGCGCAGGTATTCCAAATTCTAACTGCAGTGCCTACGCAGCGAATGCTTACTGGCTCCCCACTGCCTACGTGAATAACGCCACGTGCGCCTGCACCGCTACACCAAACGTCCCAACGGCAAATTGTGTTCGGAAGTTTTTGCAGGCCAGGCTTGCAGCCACTCCCACTTCGCTCAAGATAGCGGCAACCGCGGCGAAAGCTACTTTGATCGATCCGGTTGCATACACCGCCTTCGTCCAGGCTATGTTGACGCCGCGAATTTACGCGGATCATCAGGACGCCTATCGGGCTTGCTGTTGCCCTTACGGTCCCGCTCCGTATGTCGACTGGATCGGAGTGACTACGATTCCCTTCCAGCCATGTAGCCTGGTTGGCTGGTTCATCAACAATTTCGGATCGTGTACTGGTACGCCGGGAAGTTGGTAAGCACTTGAACGCAACGCCCAACTCGGCCCTTAAAGGAAATGATTATGGCAGGATTACTCAACACGTCGAGCATCATGATGTGCCCCCACGGAGGCACAGTCAGCGCCATCACCTCAAACACTCAGGTGATGGCCGCAGGAGATCCTCTTGTCCGTGCCAGCGATACCTTCATGATCGCAGGCTGTCCCTTCGTGCTCGGTATCGTTCCTCATCCATGCATGCAGGTGCAGTGGGTGCAACCCGACACCATGAGTCAGGCCGTGAGCGATTTTACATTGAGCGAACAAAGCGTCGGCTTGTGTGTCGCAGCAGACATGGCCGTGCAGGGCACCGTCTTAATCACGTTTACACAACCCAGCGTCTCCGGCATGTAGCCACGAGAGGAGAACGGCCGTGAACCGCACCGATTACGCATTTCCATTTCGGATCGATCCTGCTTCTGGTCAGGCCGCGCAGACGAGCTACAGCTCTCACGTCGATCAGATGATTCGGCAGATATTGCTGACGGCGAGAGGAGAACGTGCCGACTTGCCTGAATTTGGATGTGGATTGAAACAACTCATTTTTGCTCCGAACTCCGATGCGCTCAATGCAACAACGCAGATTCTCGTGCAGCAGGCACTCAACCGATGGCTCAGCGATCAGATTACGGTCCAGAAAGTCTCAGTAGTCGCACCCGATGCGGGACAGGATGGTCAGATCGTGATTCAGATCAATTACACGCTGATCGAAACACAAACGAAGCTGCAAGTCGCAATTCTTGTGAGTTGATATGGAACCCAAAGACCGGCTCGGAACGCTGTTGGATAAACAAAACACAAAGCTGAACGGCATCGATTTCGTCGAGATCGCTAACGCCGGCCAGACCGATCTGCGCGTTCGCTTCCTGAACACGGTTGCCCTCGCCGGAACCCTCACAGCAGCTCCGTCCATCACCGGCGGCGATACTATCAAGACCGTCGCAGTCGAACCGATTGGCGCTGGCGCTTGGTCACTTGATGCCGAAGGACGTCCGCTACTCCACCTGAGAGTAGCCGCGCCGGGTGACTTTTCGAACTATACCTTCTCGCTCTCCAGCCCTGCGCTCGATCCCTTTTACAGCCAGGTTCAGTTTTCGTTCAAGGCCCTGTGCCCTTCCGATCTTGATTGTCAGCCTGCGACGCCTGCATGTCCGCCACTGCCCGGTACGCCGCCGCCAATCACTTACCTCGCGAAAGATTTCCTGAGCTTCCGCAAAGCTCTGTCGGACTTTTCTGCACTCAACTATCCAACTTGGCAGGAGCGTTCGGAGGCTGATTTCGGCGTGATGTTCATGGAGGCGCTATGCAGCCTCGCCGACGATCTTAGCTATACGCAGGACCGCATCGCCGCAGAAGCCATGATCGATAGCGCCACTCAACGCCGGTCATTGGTGCGCCTCGCACGGCTCGTCGACTACCCGCCGCAACCTGCACTTGCCGCGTCCGTGCTCTTGCAGTTGGAAGTCCTCGGAGGCCCGGTCCCGTCGGGGCTCCTCTTCAGCGCCCCAAATCCCGATGGAAGTTCCATCGAGTTCGAAACCGGAACAGGCCTGATCGATCCAGTCTCGTTGCTTGTGAATACCGAAACCTATGCAGTAAGCCCGGCCTGGAACCGGTGTTTGAATGGCTCTCCCAACATAGCTCCTTATTGGTGGGACGACAGCACCCGATGTCTTCCAGCAGGTGCTACAGAGATGTGGGTCACAAAGCACGGCTTCGGATTCCAGCCCGGCCAGCAGTTGTTGATCGACACCTCGGCCCTGAATCCAGTCGATCCACCGATCCGCGAAATCATTGTCCTTGACAGTGTTGAGGAACAAACGGATCCGCTCTTCCAGACCCAGATCACACACCTCGTTCTGCAAACTCCCCTACAGTCAGCGCACGATCTGACGCGCACTGTTCTCGCAGGAAATCTTGTTCCGGCCACGCAGGGAAGACGATATTCGGAGAACTTTGCCATCGACAATGCGCCCAACGGATCGCAAGTGCCGTTGGCCATTCTTCGCACCGGCGCCAATGCGTCCCAGCAATACCTGTACACGCTGCAGAACTCACCCCTAGTCTGGCTGAGTCAGGCAGATCCGGATCAACCGCCAAGCCCGGAGATCATATTGATCGAGCAGCCCGCGAACAGCGAGTTGCCTCCAGTCCCCTGGCTTTGGCGCAGTAACCTTCTTGACGCGGAAGAGTTTGAGCAGTCCTACACCGTCGATCCAGTTAGTTATGTGCAGATTGCACAGAACTCTGACAACTCCATCTCCTATGACTACGACAGTGATAACGGCGCCACCATCCGTTTTGGGGACGATGTCTTTGGTGAAATCCCAGACTCGGGTTCTGTGTTTCGAGTGATCTACCGCGTAGGCGGCGGTAGCGCAGGCAATGTCGCCGCCGACACGATCAAGAAGATTGTTCCTCCCTCGTCGGGGTTAGTCTCTGCAGTTACAAATCCCTTCGCAGCAACCGGAGGTGCGGATGAGGAAACCAGCGAGCAAATCGCCCGTCGCGCACCGCAGAAGTTTCGGGCCATACAGTATCGCGCCGTACGACCGGAAGACTATGAAGCCGCAGCCGAAACATTGCCGTGGGTCTCCCGCGCGGGTACACATTTCCGCTGGACAGGAAGTTGGCTGAGCGTTTTCACTACCGCCGATCCAGAAGGAACCGATCAGATCACGGTCGCTGAACAACTCCAGGTGATCAACCTTCTCAATCGTTATCGCATGGCCGGATACGAGTCCTTTGTATCTCCACCCAACTATGTCTCCATCGATCTGATTATCACTGTTTGCGCCTCGCCGAATGCCTTCGCAGGAGATGTGGAAGCAGCAGTACTCGCAGTTCTCAGCGACTCTAGCTCACCCGGCGGAAGCACTGGCTTTTTCTTCTTCGATAACTTTACCTTTGGCACTCCACTCGAGCGAAGTGCTCTCGAAGCGGCCATCCAGTCTGCTTATGGTGTCGCCGGCATTCTGTCGATTCTGTACCGCCAGCGTGGCGTTAACTCTTCCTGGACGAACCTACCCGATACCTTACAGGTCCATCCGGATCAAATTCTTCGCGTGGACAACGATCCGGATTATCCGGAACGCGGCACGCTACAGGTTGTTGTGGAGGGAGGCAAATGAACGGCTCTACCGGCAATTATTCCTCCACCACCTCAGGGCAGGCCGCCTCTCAGGGAATCTGCCCTTGCGATACCTTCGTCTATCCGCAGATCATTTCCAATCCCGCTGGAAGAAGCATCATAAACTATCGCTTCGGCGACTATCTCAGCATCCGTTATGCATTGCTCATAGCCCGACCCGGCGAAGTTGAGTTAGTCAACTGGCGGCCAACGACAGAGGTAAATCCCGAGTTACAACAGGGAGACCTCGCAGTGCAGATGATTGAGTGGTGGGCATATCTCGGCGACATTCTCAGCTTTTACAACGAGCGCATAGCCAATCAGAGTTACCTGCTCACCGCCAGCCTTCCCGAATCCGTACAAGGTCTGATTCGCATTCTCGGATATCGCCCACGGCCCGGAATTGGAGCAACAGGAACACTGGCTGCTGCAATTACTGGAACTAAGTCCTTCACCCTCCCGGCTGGGTTTCAGATTCAAAGCAAACCGGGCCCGGGTCAGCAACCGCAGATCTTTGAACTAATGGCGCCCACGCTGGTTCAACCACCGGATATCATCCCTGCCGCACCTGCTCCGAGCACCAGCCTGATTGGATCGGCCGGATCGAACGGCTCCAGCGTCCTGTTGCAGGGAGTCGTGACCTCCGCCAAGGCTGGGGATCAACTCTTATTATTGGACACCGGTTGGCCAACTCAAGGTAGCTGGTCCGTCGCAACAGTAACTAGCCTGCTTCCCGAAAAGAATCCGCAGGGCCAGACCAACACGCGCGTAACCTTCCAGACAACTACCAATCTTCCAGCTGCACCGTCGGGACCAGGATATCGTCTGATGCGCAGCAGGCAATCGGCGCACGTTTGGCAGTATGAATCCAATTCCGTAATTCAAAGTAATCAAGTCGATCTGGAATCGATAAACCGCAGCATTAAAGTCGGGGATCCTGTCTTATTTTCACTTCCTGATCTGGCCTCTGCAAATCAGTGGCAATTAGTCCACGTAAGTCAGTACACCGAAGCTATCTGGTATGCCAATGCAGCTCCCGGCTCTGACCCTTCCCACCTGCCGCCTATCGGTTCACCGCCAGAGGCCGCAATTCCCATCCCACATACGCGCTTAATCTTTCAAACACTGACTAACATCACTGACTCACCGACCGAGAGATCCCAAGCCCTCGTACTGTTCAACTGGCAGGATGTCGGCACTCTGATCGCTACTCCATCCCCTACACTGAACACCGCGCCGACAACTGTCTCTCTTACGCTAGGTACACCATTGCCCTCTTCCATGCTGACGATGGTCAACCAAGACGTTCTGATTAGTGATGCGAATGGCAATGGAGTGGCGGCCAGCGCCACGGCAGTGACTGCATCTCCATCGAGCATCACGCTGGCAAAATTTAGCGACCCAACTCTCACATTGAAGGCGCCTCTGAACCTGCTCTTCAATCTGCTCCCTGTTACTCGCGGAAAGTCAGTAACAAATGAAATCCTGGGCAACGGCGATGCCACAGTCTCGACGGGCCAGGAATTTATTCTGCAGAAGTCCCCGCTTACTTATTTGTTGAATCCTTCCTCTGCCTCTGGAGCAGAGTACACAAGCACTCTACAGGTATGGGTCAACGGCGTTCAGTGGACAGAGGTGCCAAGCTTTTATGGGCAGCCTGCCAATGCACGAATCTTCGTAACCACTGAAGACCAACAGAACATGACCCACGTCCAATTCGGAGACGGAGTCAACGGCGCACGTCTGCCCTCCGGTACCAACAATGTAGTTGCCAATTATCGCTACGGCAGCGGTGCCGACGCTCCTGCCGCCGGATCATTGACCGTCATTCTCCAATCGTGGCCCGGGCTCAAGTCGATTCTCAATCCCGTGCCCGTAGGTGGAGGCGCCGATCCTGATCCACCGCAACAGATCAAGACCTACGCACCCCAGTCAGTGCTTGCCTTTGGTCGCGCCATCTCTGCGGACGACTATGAGACCATCGCCGCCCAGGCTCCAGGCGTGGCGCGCGCACGCGCCTATTGGAGTTGGAATCCTCTTCAACAGAGGATGATGACCCAAATCTACGTCGGCGACGATGCAAATGCAGTCAAAGCCGCAAACACGGCTCTCGCCAATGCCTGCGATCCAAACCGGCCCTTGCAGGTCACACAGGCTCAAAGCTTCACCATCGGGATTACTCTAACTCTGCTCATCAATCCAATCTATGCAACGACCGACGTCGTTGCCGCAGCGACCGCTGCCCTCATCGACCCCGACACAGGGTTGCTGGGCACGGCTGTGATCCGTATTGGTCAGGTCATCTTCCAAAGCCAGATCTACCAGGCTTGCCTCAGTGTGCCGGGAGCTGTCGCTGTGCACGATCTGCTGATAACCGGAATCACCGCCACCGGGCCTGACTTCCAACTTAACCCCGGCGAAGGCGGGTTCCTGCTACTGCCTTCTCAGAACTTACACATTAATCCGGAGGTGAGCCCGAATGCCTCCTGACCTTGACCATTACGAAATCTACTATGCAGACAAACTGTGGAACCTCCTCCCAGCCGTCTATCGCACTGAGGACACGGATATCTACAGTGCGAATGGCCCGTTGCGCGAGATGGTCAATCGTATCGGCGCACAGGCCGCTATCGTGCGTCGCAGCATCGATCGTCTCTGGGAAGACCAGTCGATCGAGAGTTGCGACGACTGGGTCATCTCATACATAGGAGATCTGCTCGCGACCAATCTCGTTGCCAGTCTCGACGCTCGAGGACAGCGACTGGATGTCGCAAACACGATCTACTACCGTCGTCGCAAAGGCACAGTCGCGATCCTCGAAGAGATCGCGTATGACATCACAGGATGGCAGGCGCGCGCGGTCGAATTTTTCAGGCGCTTGAGCAGGACCAGGCACAGTCTCGATTCCGCGATCAACGTCCCGGGCGACACCGCAGCCGACAACGCAACTCTGCAAATCGCTCAAGGCCTCGCCGGAGCATGGACCAACAGCATGATCGGCGGATGGGCAGACTTGCGCAACGCCTATGGAGCATCGCAAGCGCAATCTCCCAATATCATCTCGACAGCCGTTCAATCTCCATCCGCATTTGACGAATACTTCCACACCGCCGATGTTCGAGCCGGCAAGGGTCGTTCCGGCTGGTACAACATCTCCAAGCTGGGCGTCTTCCTGTGGAGGCTGCAGAGCTTCGGCGTTAACCAATCCACGCCGGTCCAGTATGGCAATTGCTACACGTTTGATCCGACCGGCCGCCAGATACCACTGTTTGCAGCCTCAACGCGGCCTCTAGGCGATACCTGGGTCTCGCCGCAAGAGTGGCAGCTTCCTTCTCCCATCAGCACACCTCTGTTCAAAGCATGTCTAGCAAACCCTCAAACGATCGAGCTCTACGATGCCATCGAGCCAGACGGTGTAACACTACGCTCCAATTCACTGGGCATCTTTACCAAACCGGGAAGCTTCTATGAGTTGATCGATGTCTCACAGATAACAGCCTTTCCAGAGCTACCCAACACATCACCGCAAATCATGATCTTCCCTGAGACCGGCATCTTCGAAACGCTCCAACCGATAGGTGCCGCAATCACTGTTCATTATCAGTATGGATTCTCGGCGCCAATGGGGGCAGGCCCATATGATCGCCGAATAATTGGCCAAACGATAACTTCCAATCCTTTACCAATCGTCAACGTGAGCGGCGGAGGGAATGCGATCAAGCTTCTTGGATCCGTGCAGGGGGTCGGAACTCTCAGCATCAACGATTCTCTGACTTACAATGCCATTCTCGATATCTCGAATATTCAGCAGCTAACCGTCACCGCACAAAACCAGACCCGTCCAGTAATCCGGCTTGCACCGCTACCACAGGGCGGCGTCAAAGAGTGGATACTTACCGGAGTTAACGATGGCAATCTCACTCTTGAAGGGCTGTTCTTCAGCGGTGGCGATATCGTACTTCGCGGCAGTTTCAACACAGTAACTCTGACCTGCTGCACCTTCGATCCTGGTACCGCCGCGGAGCAAGCTGTTCCCGAGGACGAGTCAGTATCATCGCCGCCGCTCATCTTCGCGCAGTCTCTCGATGGCAGAGATCTGATTCCAACCCACCTGTGGATCGAGGGAGAAGTTATCCAACTCAATATCGACCGCTGCATACTCGGCCCTGTCCGTACGCGCAAAGGTGGCGAAGTAGAAACATTGACGATGACCAACAGCATCGTTCAGGCCATATCGACACAAGCCCCCAACTCACCGACGCAGTCGCCCTCAGCACCAGATCAACCGGACCTCACTCTGTCCTTTACTACCGGCCTCACCAACCTCAGCCGCTGCACGCTACTGGGCGCCTCGCATCTCCACAAACTGGAAGGAAGCGAATGCATCTTCGACGACGTAATGGTGGTCGAGAATAGCCAGAACGGATGTGTGCGGTTCAGCGCGTGGTCCATGGGAAGCGTGATACCGCGCCAGTATCAAAGTGTAGAGGTTCCGGGAAAAGCGCCCCTTTTCACTTCGCGCGAATTCGGGCGACCGGGGTTCGCTCAACTACTGGAAAACGTAGATAACAATATTCTGTCCGGCGATCCAAATGCCACTATCTCGGCTGGAGCGGTAGATGGTTCCGAGATGGGAGCTTTTGCCTCTCTCAAAAACCCAATCAAAGAAAGCAGCTTGCTTATTAAGTACCAGGAGTATATGCCCCTGGGACTGAATCCAGTTTTGATTCACGTTACGTGATTTGAAGTCTTTCAATGTTCGATCGCTGACAAGATGAAGCAGCGCAGGACGAGTTACAAGGGAGATAGTCATGGGAAGCGATAAAGCCAGGGTTACCTACGATCCGATGCAGCAGTATCGCTCGGTGGTCATGCAGCAGGGACGCGTGACCTTGGAAGCGGATTGGAACGAGGCGGCGCAAATCACCAGCGAAGAAATACGACGCGAAGCTCTCGACATTGTAGGCCCATGCGGAACGCCGGATAACGGCTATCAGATCATATTGCCCAGCAGTTCAACCCTCACATACAACCAGATCCAGCTTGTCATCACCACTGGCAGTGATAATCTCGGCATCTTCAGCTCAGCAATCGCGAAGTTGATTGCGCCTGACGGATCCACATTGCAGACTGTCACTTTGAAGAGTCAGGCTCAGGCCGCCTGGACTAACAACAGCACAAACACGATTACCGCAGCATTGAAACCCGTACGAACAGCCCATGCAATCGGCTCGATTGTTATCACATTCACGTCGTCCTCGTTTCTGTTCGGGCCGAGTGACAATTGGAACATCAACAAAGTAGTAGTTCAGTTGTCGAACAATGGAGATGTTCCAACGCAGCTTCTTGCGGCTTCCGGCAATCCATTAGCCAGGCTCACGGCAACTCAGCCAAACCTCACGCTCGTTCCTTCAGGTAGCACAGAACTGTTCGACTTTTCGATCGGCCGCGGCACCATGTATGTCGGCGGGGTGCGCGCCTATTTGCCAGATACAATCCCTTACGACAGCCAGCCTGACTGGCTTAACTACAACAATGTACCTGACCCTCAAGACCTGAGCGACGATGCTGCATACTGGGTGCCGCCTGGCACCAGCGCTTCGGGTGTCGTAGGCTCTCCCAATATAACCAATGAATTTGTTTACCTCTATTTGCGCGAGCAGGAGATCAGTGCGGTAGAAGATCCCAACCTCGCAGAAGTTGCCTTGGGAGGACCCGATACCGCAGCCCGCACAAGGCTTCTGCAACACATTGTGCGTGTCGAATCTTCCGGCCCCGATTGCGTTTCAGGCATGAACGCAGCAGAGACACAATGGTCGGCTCAGGGCGTCATCTTCGATTCTGAGTCTATGCGCTTGCAGTCTGAAGATACTTTGCAGGTTAGCTTCTCGGACCAGGGTCAATCCACCTCGCTATGTCAGCCGCAGGCGCAAGGAGGATATCTCGATCCGGATAATCAGCTCATTCGAGTCCAGATTTCGGGACTCGACCCGCTTACAGGAAATCCTACCTTTGTCTGGGGATTAGATAATGCTTCCTTCCTGTATCGCATCAGCCTGATCGACCCAACAACCATGAAGCTTCAGGTGGTTCCGCCAGACACCAACCATCAACCTGTTGCCGGTCAGGCAGTTGAAATACTTCGTTCCGCCGCGGAGTTAGACAATCCCGGCGCATATGTCGCTGCGCCTAGCGGATTCGTAGTTACTCTCGATAAGAATTACGACCAGGATAGTCAATCTGTTCCGCTACCCAGTGGTGCTTCATTTCCTCCGGAATACGTGCAATCCAGCCAATCACCTTCGACTCAACTCTATCTCCGTGTCTGGCAGCAGCAAGTAGTCTTTACACCAGGGCAGGCCATCGCTTTAGGTGACACCGGCCTGCTCGTAACACTGCAGACAGGTCTCACCTTTCATGTCGGCGATTACTGGCATTTCGCAGTTCGCCCTTCGACCCCACAGAGCATCTATCCACAGCGTTATCAGATCGCGCCTCAGCCGCCAGAAGGACCACGGATGTGGGCCTGTCCGCTGGCCGTGATCGCATGGAATGGAACCGCAGGCAGTATCGTCAGCGATTGCCGGCCAAAGTTCGGCCCACTGGCGTCGAGGGCTCTCCACATCACCGGCGTCAGCTGGCCAAACGATGACCTTGTCAGCCTGACCGCTTTCCAAACAAATCCTCTTCAGGTAACTTTCGACTTCCCTCCAGCTGCGCAATCACTTATTGACTCCATGATCGTCACAGTCGAGATTCCGTACGAGCAGTTTTCTCGCTACTTTGATGTGGTTGGCCGTGCAACGAACGCTGCGGCTCCCACATCGAGAGCCCTGATACCGCCAACAGGAGTCGTGAAAGCTCCGCTGCAAAATATCCTTGGCGGCAATAGAATACCGATCGACCTCGGTAACATCAATATTCTTCCCACCGGTATTCGCTGGCCAATTTCCTTTAACCCTTCCAGTCTTCCAAACTCGTTGCTGGCACCGTTCAGCACGCTCATCAGCGCAGCTGCCTCAGTCCCGATTCCATCGCCGGCGGCTGGTGTTATCGGCTACATGCCACTAATCCAACCAGCACAGACATCGCTCGCCTCCTGCACACTGAGTTGGGTACCGCAATTGCCTGCATCCGACTTTTTTCAATACCTCTCATTGGCTGGCTTAGGTGGCCAGATAAGAGTTCGAGTAACACTCAAAGGTCGAGATATATGGAGTGGATCTGCTGGTCCATATATCTACCTGGACGGTCAGGTATTCGGCGAACCGGGCACCAGAACGGATGGCGTAACTCCCTGCACCAGTCTGGCGCTGCCATCGGGCTCGGACTCACGCGCCAGTGACTTCGAAAGCTGGTTCTGGTTGACTTTGCTGGTATTCGGTCAAACCGACTATTCGGTTGGCGATCTCCCACTCTGCATAACCACAGCCGACTTCAATAAAGACGGGCACATGGATATTGCCGTCGCAACCCTTGCGGGAGGAGTGTTCATCCTGCTGAATGATGGCACCGGAAACTTTAACATTACCTCTCGTTATCAGGCCGGCGGCTGGCCTCTTTCCATCGCGGCAGCCCAATTCACCAAAAGCAACAATACGGATCTGGCTATGACGAGTTATACAGATGGAACTGTAACTGTGCTGTTGGGAAATGGCGATGGAACATTTTCTCCAGCACCATCATCGCCGGTTTCCGTTGGCAATACTCCCTGGGGACTAATTGCCGCAGACTTAAACGGCACAGGTACCGTCGATCTTGCGGTCACGAATGCCCAGGCCGATACTGTATCCATCCTGGTGAACAACGGCAACGTAAGTACCGATGGGAATGCCTTCGGTTCCCCGGCAACCGTCAAGGTTGGGAATACCCCTACCAATCTGGTCGCTGCCAAGTTCAGAAGCGCAAACCTAGTCGATCTCGCTGTACTGAACGCAGTCGGCAACAATGTGACACTGCTCCTCAATAGTGGGAAGGCAACCTTTACGGCCAGCTCCGCTCCGCTCGCGCTGCCAACCGGAACGACAGCAACAACCGCTCTCCCGCTATCCCTTATCGTCGCAGACTTCAACCGAGACGGGTTGCCAGACCTGGCCGTGGGTGGCATCTATCAGCTATCCGACGCCACGACCGATGCGTACGTGGAAGTATTTTTGAACAGTCAACAACAACCTGGGAACCTCTCGTTTTCTCAGTTATGTCAGGTGTCCGGTCTTCCAGGATCGCTGACTGCCCAGGATTTCAACGGCGATGGGTTCATAGACATAGTAGCTACAGGGGCATCGTTCCTTGGAGGTACAAGTAGCTACTCCGTGTTAATAGGTAATGGCGATGGAACATTCCAGTCACAAGTAGTTTATCCAGTCGGCTCAAATGTAAATCCCATCTCCATCGTATCCGCCGACTTCGACGGCGACGGCATCCCCGACCTCGCCATGGGCACAGAGGGCGGAAACGTCTCCGTTTTCCTGAACGAACAAGCCCAGATAACTTCTACAGGAAATCGGGTACAGATTACCGGCTTCGTCGCCACTCAACCAATCCACGTTGGAGATCAGATTGAGATTGACGGAGCGGGGTTCCTTGTTCCTGCGGAATTGAACCAGGTTTCGATCGGCGGGTCTCAAGTAACCGACCTTTCCTCAAGCTTGAACAGCTCAACCAAGCTCTTCGTAAATGTTCAGAATATCCCCGGCGCCACAAGCGCGGGGATATTAGTGAACATCACGGTCTCCAATACAAGCGGCTCGGCCACTTCATCGTTTCAACTACAGGTATTCAGTGCCGTTACCGCTCCCAGGGGCAACACCGATCTACAGTTCTCTACTCCTCCGGTCATGCCAGTCGGTCAACCTGACATCACTTCAGGACAGGCATATACGTTCTCGTTCAGTCTGGTAGCTGTAACCACCCTTGCTGCGAACTATGCGTTGAAGGCATCGGCAACGGGAACCGGTTGGAGCGCGCAACTAGTCGGCTCAAGCACCATCGCAGTTGCCGCGGGCCAAAGTACAAATGTGTCTCTGCAGGTCACGGCAGGCACTGGTGTCGGTATAGTCACCTTATCGGCGGTGGAGACCACCCCTGGCAGTGTCGTCTCCCCAGGGAATGCAGAATTGACGATCACCGCCGGATCTCCACCACCTACGCCCGAAACAAGCATTCGGGTAACCCTTGCCGGTGCGAGCGGAGGCGGCGCGGTGTCCGGGGCAGGTGTTGTCTTCACTCTCAATACAGAGGGCGTGATTGGCTTCACAATCGTTCTTACTAATGCTGGCAACAACTACACAGTGACAGCAGCATTGGGCGCTCCGGCCGGATGGACTATAGGCACTATTGCTGGATCTCCATTCAACATCCAGCCAGCGCCACCTGTGGGGTCGCCTGCGACCACAACCATTGGCGTGCCGCTCACAGCTGCAACTGGCGCAGCTGCCACGAACCTTCTAGTTACTGTCCATGCACCAGACGGCACTTCCGTCACTTACGGAATGCCTGTCTCCGTTGGTTAACGATTTTGGAAAGGGGTGGGTTAATGCTGAACATACGAAGCTTTCGACCGATTTACAAACTGGCTTGGTTGCCGTTTCTCATTTCGCTTAGCGCAGCTAACTCGCAAAACGATATCTGCGTAACTAGCGTAGGTGGTCTGGCCGGTTTGCCTACGTTGGATGGTTTCGTCTCTGGCGACCCGGGTTGGAACAACGCCGTTCAGCTCAACGTCAGTGGTGATCTCGGAGCTTCGACTGCAACCAAAGCCCTGCTGGGAACCGATGGCTCAAATCTATGGTTAGGCCTGATCGTGTCAGCCCCTGCTATTGACCAGAACACAACACTCGTTTTGACATTCTCCGAAAATGACGGACACCCAGAGAAAGACTGGCGCCTCCACATCCAACCTTTCAACGCCGCCTTGAAACCAAAAGCTGACGGCACACCTCAAGTGGTGAATTTCTGGCGAGATAGCACCACCTGGAATACTCCTACAGCCGGAACCGGCCCCGGCACCTGGGAGGACAATCCGGCTAACATTCAGGTCACCACCAACGGAATGAATCATTGGGAATTGGAATTCAAAATCCCAATTGTCACGTCCTCTACCACCTCGACTTCAGATCCGGGCTTCTGTCTGGGCTGTAATACCTCCGTCCCGAGCACTTTCAAGCTATACATGAATCTTCTCAACACCGGCTTCGGTGGCACGGTCGGCCCGGTAGTGGCCCCTGACGTTTCGCAGGATGTCTGGCCTGCCTGCCCCGGAGGCACGATCTGCCCTCTGGTATTCGATCCACCAACCGCGACCGACATTCGTACGCTGACTCCTGATCCCAGCCTATGGGGAACGGGATCGCTGACCTCACGAAGTGCTTGTACTGGTGTCAGCCTCACAGCGTATTCATCGCCATTGACCGTCGGCGTTCAGGACCCCTCGAACCCACTAAATCTGACGACGAACATAGTTCCACTGCCCTTCTCGTCGATCGCCGAAACCAGCATTGCGCAATGCAGCGCGCTGGCGGACAATGCCCATCCTGGCTCAAACGGCCCCGCCAACACGTTCGTTGCCATCCCCAGCAACAATATGACCAACCAAGCGCAGGTTAGCGTGACTTTCCGCCTCGCGGACTTCGGAATTCCAGGGATAGACCCTAGCCTCGGCGGGTCTGGTCTATTTCCACCTCTGGGAAGTCCTGTTCCGTCAGGCTGCGATCCCACTAAGGCCCCCTTCACACAATGCGCTGGTATTGCCAATAACCCCACTGCTCAGGGCCCAATCAATGCATCCAGCACTGCCACCTTCAACTCCACTACATGGCAATTGAATTACAAGCAATCCTGCTTCTTCAAGTTCAACTCTCATCAGTGCGTTCAGGTAGTTATGGACTCGAACGATCCCAGTACACGCTTCCTTAACCGCAGTGTTGAAGAAAATCTCAATTTCGTTCACGCCTCAACCTTCAAGCAAAGCGCTTTGATCAACGGCAGTCAAGGCAACATACCCTCGCCCACGCGATTCCTCCTGTCGCTGGATACAGACGAAGACGGTCCAATTGGCAGTGCACCTCCTCCCAACCGTGGTCAACCCGGAGGGAATAACCCGAGAGCATCCGCTGGGGCATCTCAGGTGCCTCGCTTCCGTGATCAGAATCTGGCCGCAATCGGCCGGCAACAACTCGGAGCCGGCATCACCAACATGTATCAGTGGATAGCTCGCGGTTACGTGTATACCGGAACGAAGCTCATCATCAATGGAACACAATATGAGTATGTACGGCGCGCGGGTGATTTTGGCTACGTCGCCGGACACACGGGTATCATCACGGGCTGGAGTTCCTCGTTGCAAGGGACTGACATAAAACAAGTCACTCCATTCCTGTACACAGCAGTAGTCAGCCCCGGCACAACATCAACCGTGACTACGACAATAAGCGCGAAAACACTCAGCAAGTTTGCTGCCTTCCTGGACGTGGGAGCTAACTTCCCGCAAGGCAGTTTCAGCAATTCGTTCAGCCCTGGCTTCAGCCTGAATGGCGGACTGGAGTACATCGCTGCAAGTCATCTCTCCGTCGAAGGCATCTTCGGCTATCACTTCGCTCCAGCAAAAACTTCTGGCAATATCAACATCTATCAGTACTCCGTCAATGCGAAGGCCTATCTCACCACCGGCAACATCCGGCCATTCGTCAACGCCGGCATCGGAGGCTACACCCTTAGCCCCGGCTCAACTTACTTCGGAGGCAACGTCGGAGGGGGCTTGTTATACAACCTGACACTACACTGGGGACTTCAGGGTTCATACAACTTCCACGTTGTCGACACGCAATCCAGCTCAACCAAATTCTCAACAGCGCAAGTCGGACTCCGCTATGTCTTTTAGACATAGCCGACTCGCGTTCCAACCAGGTTGAACGAAGATGAAGAGAGGTGAAGATGTTCCAGGCGCCGGTCGCCGAATCACAAGAGCGCAGCGAAGCTAACCGAATCGCTGTTGCGCCCGAACCGCAACGAGAAGTGCATCCCAGGTTTGGGATGGGAACTCTCTGTGCGGCTGGCTCCGGTAAAGGAGGGCCTCGCCATCACTTGGCGCAATTGCAAAAACGCATCGGCAATCAAGCCGTCCTGCGCATGTTGTCTCGTTCCGCGCCAGCGATTCAGACCAAGCTCGCCATCAATCAGCCAGGCGACCAGTACGAGCAGGAAGCCGACCGGGTTGCCGATCACGTCATGCGGATGACGGCAGCACCGGTAATTCAGCGGAAGTACAGCGCCTGCGAAGAAGAGGGCAAAGTACAACGCAAATGCGCTGAATGCGAGAAGGAGGAAGAATCGACAGTGCAGCGCAAACCGGCCTCAGACACCGGAGGTCCATTAGGCGAGGCACCATCCAGCGTGCATGAAACTCTCCGTTCGCCTGGCCAGCCGCTCGATCCCGCAGCGAGAGACTTCTTCGAATCAAGATTTGGCCAGGATTTCTCCGCGGTGCGCGTTCATGACGGTCCGGGGGCGGCCTCTTCGGCGCAGCGAATCCGAGCCCGCGCCTACACAGTCGGCCATCAAATTGTCTTCGGTGCCGGTCAATACAATCCCTCTTGCCCGGATGGGCGTCAGCTCATAGCCCACGAACTCGCGCATGTTATCCAGCAAGGTGCCACGACGAGTTCAAGACCAGCTGCGCAACCGCTGATACGGCACAACAAAACAGGTCATACAGTTCAGCGCGACGACGAAGACGCAGGAGCGCCCCCGCAGCCTGCGCCATCCGTAGCACGTGAGTTGACCGCGGATGATGAGAAATCATGCTCAACGCTGTACCTTCAAAAACTCTGCTTCTTCATTGAAGCAGGGTTAAACGGAGACAGGTCAGGCCCTTTGGATCCTCCGGAGATAAAGAGCCGCAACGCGGATTGCCGCAAGGAGTCGGGCTATCCCGATTCTGAACCAGACGTTGAAATCAGCGACGCTGAAAAGGTTATGCTTCGATCTCCGAAATGTGCCCGCGGAGATCCAGAAGCGGCACGGAGGCGGGCCCACGACGAACGTGTAGCGAGAATACTCGAGCGCGCATCGTTGAAGTACGTCCTGGGAGGGGCGGGTCAGGAACTACTGGCACTGGCACATGATCCGTTATTCATAGGTAGCGTCGCAGCCGCGATCACAGCCTACGTGTTGCTATGGATCGTACCCGAACCAGTCTTCACCAAGATCACAGCAGCTCTTACGACCATAGCGATTCTAAGTACTGGACTGTTTTCTATCTCGGTGATCAAGAATCTTGTTGATGCCTGGATGGACCTCAACACCGACGCCGACATAGCTCAAACCCCCGAACAGATAGACGCGGCAGCCCAGAAATTCGGTTCGCGCATAGGCGCAACCGAGGCAGACTGTCTGGTGTTTTTGGCGTCGCTCCTCATTGGAGGAAAATTGCCTGTACCCAAGGGCGCTCCCCAGGCAGCCGAGGCCTTGGCTGGTGCTGAACGCGCTTTGGCCTCTCCCAAACCAAATGGTAACGTGATTGAGGGGCCATGGGGCCGGGCTAGCGTCAAACCTGCGCCCTCGCCTGCGCCTAGTGGGCCACCTCCCAGAGCTATGTTCAGTCCAGATGGGAGCCCACTAAAGATCGAGTTCTTTCCAAAGCCAGAACCACTTCCGGCTCCTGCGCCGGAGCCCGTAGCCCCTCCTGCCGCCGCAAGGCCCACTGCGCCGTCGAGAGCTCCTGGAACCGGAACGCGTCCAATTACCCCCGTTGTCCCAGGTGTCAAAACGGCTCCAGACGAACAGACGCCTGACTCGAACAGCATGCGCCACCAGATACAAAGGGGAGACGATCATTTCGCGAGCAATGCGAAATTTGCCGATCCAAAGGTTGGTGTTACGGCCCTTCAACTCAGAAATGCAATGTCTCAGAATTACAGTCAGTTCATGAGCATTGCAAAGGGACTAATACCTGTCCCTGAAGGTTTCACGCGTGGACCGGTGAGATGGGAACCCGCCATCGTATCCGCCATTTCAAGACAGAGTCAGAAAATCACCGAAATTGTCGCAAGCGGCGGCGTTCAAGGGGGAAAGGATTTCAACGCTCTCCGGCAGTGCTTCAATCCGGATTCGCTGGCGCCCTCAGCCTGCGCGTCAGACGACGTTCGTCTGGACGTCGAAAACAAAGGGCACAACCTTCGGTCATAGTATCGCTGTCGATTCTTACGGCGAATGTCATACAGAAGTCATCTCGTCAAATCATTGCGACGAAAGCGCCAGGCCACTTGGCCCGTATGTGTTCAGCGATAGCCGCGCGAGAGAAGGTACTTTGCGCCAGCCTCGAAGGCCCTGGGACCCGGCACGAAGAACCCGAAGGCATCAGCCAACCGACCGATCACATTGAACGAGAAACAGACCGCGAGTGCATCCTCGATCTGTTGACGAGAAGCGCCGGCGGCAAGTACCGCGCGCATGTCATCCGCGTCCACTGCATGCGTGCATGTCAGCTTGCCCAGCATGAGCAGTGTCGCTCGCAATGGCTCCTCGATGGCCGCGGTGTCGAGATCAGACAGCACTGCGGAGACCTTTTTCCCGTCGCCATATGCCCGCTGCGCGACTGCCGCGTGCGCCTTGGAACAGAATTCGCACTGGTTGGTCTTCGCAACGAACGCGGCCATCAACTCGCGATCGCCGATAGACCACGCCGATGACCCGCGCATCGCCTCCTGGGTCACTGCCGACATCGGGTCGCCGTAGAAGTCAGCCCGGTATTGAACTAGCTTGATGACGTCTAGTACGGACTGGCGCGAGACCGTACGAATGAGCGCAAAAAGCGCCTTCGTACCGAAACCGTGTCCGCTATCGAGGATTGCGAGCCGCATGCTCACCACTTTCCAGTCGCGGCGTCAAGGGCCGCAAGCGCCGTGTCGTACTGCCGAGTTGCTTGCCCGATCGCGGCGCACACCACGATCTCGAATATCTGATCCTCGCTGAGGCCCGATTTCTTCACGGCGGCGATGTCCGTGTCGGTGATCCTATAGGCATGCATGGCAACCTTGTCTACTAAGGCACCTTGGGGGCCGGCGAGGCTGCTGTTATTGAATGCGGCTCGACGCTCAGAGGGTGACGCTTTGCCATCTCCTTCCAGGATTCGACTCACCAACGCTTTTCGCGCCTGTCTGACATCCGACATGTAGTCTCCTGTCTAATCGTCGCTGAACATGCACCGCGTTTTTCTACGGATTCTTACTTAATCGCCGGTAGTAATCGGCAACTGAATTCTGGTATCCCACAGGAACAGCATAAGACTTTCCGGATCTGACTTCTGTTGAGACGCCGTCATGCTGTAACTGGAGTTCTAGCCGATCGACCGTGCTGAGCACTTCGCGGTGCATCTGTTCTACCATTGCAGGATTTCCTGGGAAGCGGCTTGGATCGAGGTGCTGCATTTGACGCGCCAACTCTTCGACCTCCTTCTTCGCCTCCGGATCTCCGTGGATCATTTGCCGAAGCTGATTCAGTTCGCGCAGGCTCTGCTGATAAGCGCGCTCCGTATCGGCTGGATTGCCGGAACTATCGGGCGGCGCCGACGGCTGGCGAGCCTGCCCGTAGCGGTTGTTACCTGTGTTGATATTGTCCCAGACCGTGCTATCCGCAACGCGTCCGCCGCCCGACCGCACTTCGCCTCTCTGCCCGCCGACATCACCTCCACGCTGAATCTGCTGACCACCATTCGGACCTGGCTGGTTCTGTGTCCGCTGACTCAAGCTCGATCCCTGCTGCTCGCCACCTTCTCCATTTCGACCAGAATCTTGACCTTCACTACCCGGCCTGCCGCTGTCGGCAGACCGTTGCCCACCGGCTTTTCCGTTCTGTCCATTCTGCCCGTTCTGGCTTTGCCCCTTCTCGCTTCCCTTCCGATTGCTGCCGCGCGAACCCGCCATCGCTTCGATCTGGTTGCGGAGTCGCTCCACCCCGTCGAGCGCCGCCGTCTCGTCACCCTGCCTTGCATCGCCTTGTCCTTGCTTGCCCTCACCCATCCCCTTCTGGGCCTGCTGGAGTTGCTGATCCAACTTGCTGAGCCCCTGCTCAATCTGGCTTTCGGTGCCGGTCGCATTCGGATTGATCCCGCGTCTAAGCCAGTCCGCCGTTCTCTGCACGTGATTGTCGAGATCAGACTCATCCATTTCCGTGAGTGCGTCTCGCAACTTTTTCGCCGCGCCCGGTTGAGTCGAGGCCATTTCGCGAGCCGAATCCCTCAAGTTCCTTTGCAGTTTTGAAAGGTCGTTGGAGAGTTGTTGCCGCTCCTCCGCCAATCGGTCGCGCTCCCGGATCCGCGCAGTCATCCCATCCATGTCCATCGGATTGTTCTCTTCAGACTGGCTGGCCAGCTTGTTAATTTCTCCGGCTTGCGTATGTTCTTCCTGCCTCAGCCGCCCAGCTTCGCGCACCATCGAATCCATCTTGCCCGAGGCTAGCTGCTGTTGCGTACCGGCAAGCAGATTCTCTGCCTGACGCAATTGATCCGCAGCCCGCCGCGCGGCGTCTGCGCTCTGCTGCGGATTGCCACTGCGCTTCATCGCTTCGTCTGCCTGTTGCAACCGGCTTAGAGCCTGCGTGATCCTCTGATCGGGACGATTTGCAGACGATCCGGAGAACTGTTCATCCTCTCGCTGTCGCGATCCTTGCGAACCTGCTTCACTCCCGGACTCGCCCTGTGACGCCGAGCTTTGTTGACGTTTTGAACTCTGCTGCACCGAAGCCGATTCAGACGATCCTTGCTGGCCCTGCTGGCCATTCTTGGCTAATTCTTCCAGCTGTCGCTGCAGTTGCTCTGCCTCGCGACGCAGCATCTCCTGCTGCCAGCGATCCTGGAAACTCTGCTGTGGGTTACGCTGCTGGTTTGCCAGTTCTTCCTGCCTTCGGGCCAGTGCATCCAGCTTTTGTAATGCGTCCTCTACATCCTTCTGGTGCTGCTCTGCGGGCGAAGCGGTTTGCGCCGTCTCATACTGATTCTTTTCTGTGTCCAGTTCCAAATCAAAAAGACTTGCGAGATCGC
>Ga0206896_1074_pt1 | contig 22261 bp, 21 predicted proteins | sample Alteio_BWOrgHeat_52_FD_152969 | JGI IMG/M metagenome (GOLD analysis project Ga0206896, IMG submission 152969) | Enriched cells from forest soil in Barre Woods Harvard Forest LTER site, Petersham, Massachusetts, United States -... | ecosystem: Environmental > Terrestrial > Soil > Temperate forest >... | reverse complement strand
GAAGTGCGCCCAGGAGAATGGCGGTCGGGATGAACAACCAGAGGTTGGCTGAGCCGTGTTGCAAGAGTTCGGAAAGATTGGGCATTGACAAAGGAGCATACCCCTATACCCCATATAGGCAAGTTGTGATTTTCATCTACCTATCGCTCTAATCTTCGCGAAAAGTTTTGCCATGTCCTCGCACACCCACAAACACCCGCCTCAAGAAAAACAAGCACTGCAACTGCGCCTCCGCAAGATTGCGGGTCAAGTTGCCGCCATTGAGAAAATGATCAGCACAGATTGCGATTGCCCGGATGTGCTGATGCAAGTCGTGTCCGTCCGCAAAGCCCTCAAATCCTTTGCCGAGGTCATCATTCAAGGCCACTTGCATGAGTGCATCGAAGGCGCGGCTGACGCCAAGGAGGGGCAGCACAACCTCCGAAAGCTATTGAGCGTCTTGGAACGTTTTGTCGAATAACCGCTTACCTATTGATTTATGAGCCAAGATGACCACGACCATAAACACGGTGATTGCTGCGACCATAAGCACGAGTCGGAACATGGACAGGTAGCCAAGCAAGAGGACGAGCATGATCACGGGGGTTGCGGTTGTGAACACGAGCACAATGCGTTTACCACTGCGAGTTTGGCTGCTTCGGGCGCGCTTATCGGCATTGGACTCCTTTTGCACTGGTTGCATCTCGTCCCTGATGTGGTTGCCACGGGCATTTTTATAGCGGCGATTGTCGCGGGTGGTTGGATGTTGCTTCCTTCGGCCTGGGCGGCTCTGAGGCGATTGCGACCGGACATAAATTTGCTCATGGTGGTAGCTGTCGTGGGTGCGTCCGTGATTGGGGAATGGGCTGAGGCCGCGTCAGTGGTGTTTCTTTTTGGAATAGCCGAATGGCTCGAAGGCTGGGCTGATCGGCGGGCGCAGCGTGCCACAGCGGCCATGCTTGCGCTTACACCTGAAACGGCGCGGGTGCGGCAGGGAGACGGCAATTTTATTGAGCGTCCGGTGGGTGAAGTGGCAGTAAATGCCGTTATTGCGGTGCAATCGGGCCAACGCATCCCCTTGGACGGCAAAGTTACCTCCGGTCTGTCGGCGGTGAATCAGGCTCCGATAACAGGGGAGTCGGTGCCGGTGGACAAAAAGCCCGGCGACGAAGTCTTCGCTGGGACGATTAACGGTGAAGGCTCGTTGGAAGTTTGTGTCACAAAAGTGGCGGGAAATTCAATTCTCTCCCGCATTGTTCAAATGGTGGAGGAAGCCCAAGCGGCCCAAGCTCCCACTCAACGCTTTGTTGACGTTTTCGCCCATTACTACACGCCCACCGTTACGGTGCTGGCGCTGCTCGTTTTTCTCGCCCCACCCCTGTTCTTTGGCGGTGCCTGGATGGTCTGGCTCTACCGCGCTTGTGTGCTGCTGATTATTGCTTGCCCCTGCGCCCTCGTGATTTCAACGCCCATAAGCATCGTCGCCGGACTTACCGCTCTGACGCGGCGCGGCGTGCTGGTGAAAGGCGGCGCACATCTGGAAGCTCTGGCCCGCCTCAAAGCGCTGGCGATGGACAAGACCGGCACGATTACCGAGGGGAAACCACGCGTCCTTGGCGTAACCCCTTGGGGAAACTCGCAAGTAAACGATGTCGTGCGCATCGCCGCTGCCATCGAAGATCATTCACCGCATCCTTTGGCCCGGTCGGTTGTCGCGTATGCCCGTGAACAACAGATTACTTTCACCCGCGCCGATTCTTACCAAACCCGCTCGGGACGGGGTGCCGAAGGGGTTGTGGACGGGCATCCCTATTTTGTCGGTAATCACCGCTTCACGCATGAACTCGGCGTGTGTTCACCGGAATTGGAAGCCAAACTGGGCGAAATCGAAGGACGCGGTGAATCGGTCGTGGTTGTCGGCCATCGTCCGCATGACGGTTGTGCTGGTGGCGTGTTGGGTGTCCTCGCCGATGGCGACACCGTGCGGCCCAATGCCGCCTCGGCCATTACAGCCATTCGCGCTGCCGGGATGAAATGGATTGTCATGCTGAGTGGGGACAATCAACGCACCGTGGACAGCATCGCCAAACAAGTCGGGGTTGACGAGGCGCGGGGCGACCTGCTGCCCGAAGATAAGGTTGCCGCCGTGCAAAAGCTCCGCGATTCTTACGGCGTCGTCGGCATGGTAGGCGACGGCGTAAACGATGCTCCGGCGATGGCTACGGCCAGCCTTGGTATCGCGATGGGCGCGGTCGGTACTGATGCCGCCATTGAAACAGCGGACATCGCTTTAATGCAGGATGACCTTGCTAAAATCTCCGTGGCTGTGCGGATGGGGCGGCGAACCCTTGGCATTATCCGCTTCAACATTGCATTTGCCTTGGGGCTGAAGGCGGTCTTTCTCGTCCTTGCCCTCACCGGTCATGCGAGCTTATGGATGGCCATAATGGCGGATACAGGCGCAACGCTGCTGGTCGTTGCCAATGCGCTCCGCCTGTTACGCGTCTAGCCGCGCCGTTATTTTGCCGGAGTCGCTACTTTGCCGGAAATACCGGCCTTGTTTAGGGCGCTAAAAACATCGTTCGGGTCGAAGTCGCCGGTGATGGTGTAAGTTGACGCGCCGGGTCTAGCACTGCTGCCTTTGACACCGGATACACCCTGCAACGCCTTATTCACCGCCGAGACGCATAGCCCGCAGCACATTTTCATGCTGTCGATGGTAAGGGTCTGGGCCTTGTTGCCCTTAACGCCGGTAACATCATTTACCTTGATGTCGGCGTCGCTGGACTTTCCAAAATATCCGGCGGCGACAATGGCATCCACCGCCTTTTGCATGGTGGCTTTGTCTGGTGCTGTAAGCACAGTCGTGTGGGTGGCTAAATCAGACTTGGATGTCACGCCAGTCGTTTTGGAGGCCAGGGCATCAACTTCCGCGACGCAATTCCCGCAGCAAAAATGCACGCCGCTCAAGGTGAGGGTGCTGGGCGATGCAGCGGCCTTGGGGGCCGGGGCCGTCGTCGTGCTGGCTGGCGCAGTGGCGGTGCCATCGGCGGCAGCGGCATACGCGCACGACAGGGCGGTCATCGTAGCGAAAAAGAAGGATTTAAGAGCGGGAAAACGAATGGACATATTCATAGGGGTTAGGCTGGTTTGGTTGCTGATTCTCAAAAACGATTTCAGGCAGATTAAAAGGTATATACACCAATGAAATCAAAATCCCTCAACTTATTTTTCAATGCGACAAGGCTGTCAATTATGTCAAGGGATTCGCAGGCATATGGTGTTTCAGTTCTTACCGGGCACTCTAAACCCCGCCCGGCAATAATCCAAAAACAACATGAAAAAGTTACCTCGTTCTGTTATCGTCGCCGCGTTGAGCGGCTTTTTAGTGGTGGCGGCGCGTGCTGCTGTTGCTGCCACGGCTTCGCCAGCCCCCTCCGTCGAGCCCAACTGCACGCAAATGAGCATCGGCTCCAGGCCGAATCCCAGCGGCAAGGGCTTCGTTTCGACCATGGTGCCCTGCACCGCTGAAACCATGAAAAACAACTCGCAGTGTGCCGCACTTTGCGCTGAAAATGCTGCGCGGGATGCAAATCCGCCGCCGCCCCATCCGGCGTCGTCTTACCTCCACAGATAGCAGTTGGTCAGCAATTAGAAAGGAGGTGGTTTTCAAATTTCAAACAATGAATTGGAAAGCGGTCGGCCTGTTTTTTTGAGGGTTTACGAAGACTGCGGTGTATGACAAGATAGAGCTTCAGGGTTTTCCTCTAGCTGCAATCCAACCCCCAAACATAGAGGCCCAGCCAAGTACAGCGTGTCAGCTTGGCGGGATAATGCGTCATGAAAAACGATTCTGAATTGAACCAACTGCTCAAAACCTGGCAGGATAGCCCGCCAGCCGACCCCCATTTTCGTCACAGTGTCTGGACCCGCATCAGCATTGAGGACGGAGGCCGGGTGCGCCAATTCCTGCGTGCCTGCCAAGACTGGTGCATGGTGTCGTTGCCCAGGCCCGCTTACGCGCTAGTTTTGCTGGTGTTTTTCGCTTCATCCGGCGCAACCATCGCGACAATCACCACGCAGAAAGTCCATCAAGAGCAACAAGCGGAAATGGAACAGCGCTACGTCGCTTCGATTGACCCTGTGGCGATGGCTGGCAAGGCCGCAAACCTCCGGCCATGAGGAAATTGATTTTGCTCCTGTTGGGGGCGTGTGTGGCCGGTTTCCTCGGCTACGCGCTGATTTACCATTATCGGGTGGCAGAAGCCGCGCCGATGGATGAGATGCAATGGCTGCGGCAGGAATTCGCGCTTACTGACGCGCAATTTGCGGAAGTGCAACGGCTCGAAACCGCTTACCGACCTATTTGCGACGGTCATTGCCTCAATTACACAGAAGCCTACACAAAGCTTACGGCTCTTCTAAAACAGAATAACACTTGGACACCGGAGACGCAACAAGCGGTGGAAACCCTTTACCAAGTCGAGATGGAATGTCACCGGGACATGCTGAAACATGCCTACGATGTGAGCGCGGTGATGTCGCCGGGGCAGGGGCGGCGCTATCTCGAAATGATCAAAACCCGGCTGTCGCTGGCTGACCCTACTGCCCTGCGCCAAACGACCCAATGACTGCGCCTGCCGCAGAATCCGACGAAGAACTCATGGCACGTTTGCAACGCGGCGATGACAATGCTTTGAACGCGCTTATGGATCGCTGGCAGGTGCCCATGCGGGGATATTTATACCGTTACACGCAAAGCGAGGCGACGGCCCATGACCTGGCCCAGGATACCTTCGTGCGAATTTATCAGCATCGGCATCGCTACAAGACGGGTGCGCGCTTCAAAACCTGGCTCTTCACCATCGCCACGAATCTTTGCCGCAATCATGCACGCTGGCGGCGGCGGCACCCGGCGGAATCGCTCGACGAATTTGATTTCAAGGAATCCATGGCGCTCATGCGGGAAGATAATTCTCCGGCGGACGCCTTGCGGGATCAGGAAAAAATTGCCGCTGTGCGCAGTGCCATTGATGGCTTACCCCATGACTTGCGTGCCGTCACCTTACTCTTTGAATACGAAGACCTTTCACACGCGGAAATCGCTGTGGTGTTGGACTGCTCGCCAAAAGCGGTAGAAACCCGTCTTTATCGCGCCCGTCTGATGCTCAAAGCCCGGCTAACGCCCTATTTGAGTTCGTAAACGAACATTTTCTGAGGGTTTAGGCAGAGTCTGGTGTATGCTCTCTGTAGGCTCAATGCCTCACTTTAACTTGCACGCACTATGAAAACAAAACACGTCTTTTTAATTGTAATGTTAGCGGCGGCGGCTTTCGGCGGGACGATTGCCCTACGCTCGGCAAACGCCGCTCGTTATGTTGCTGTTCCAACAATTCCAGCGGTTGTTCAAACGGCATTAGCCAGTCAATCTGACAATAGCCAGCCTAAGACTAAAAAAGACGTGCTGCTTGAAAGCTACGTAAAAATTTCTACGGCGCTGGCAGCCGACAACTTGGATGCTGCCAAAACCGCCGCCGCAGAACTTTCCAAGAATGCGGGCATCGTTCCCTGGAAGGAGCTTAGCGACAAAGCTGATCCGGTCGCGAACGCAACCGATATTCAAACAGCGCGTGGAGCATTCAAGACGTTAAGCGCCCTGATTGAACCTCTCGCAACCTTGGCGGGTGGCGAGCAGAATTTTGCGGTAATGTATTGCAGTATGCAGGGCGCGGATTGGATTCAAGTCAAAGGCCCAACGCAGAATCCTTACTACGGCAAGGCCATGCTGACCTGTGGCAGCCCCAAGCAAGCAGGAAGTCAAAGCGCGGCATCTTGTGGAATGAGCTGCTGCGGCGGGTAGTATTATTCCCGACAAGCTGGCCAAAAATCAAAACCCCATTCTCTGAGGGTTTTGTTGCGAATAGGTGTAACTCCAGAACACTGACATGATTACGAAAAAAACATCAAACCTACATCTGACTCGTGGCCGCTTCATAAGGATGGTCGTGGTGGGGGCGTCCGCTCTTTTGTTGGCTGGGTGCGGGCAATCGTCAAAAATCGACGCCAAGCCTGCTGACGTGGATTATTACACCTGCACGATGCACCCTTCGGTGAAGTCGCAAGACCCGCATGGGAAATGCCCGATTTGCAGCATGGACTTGGTGCCGGTGCTGAAAAAAGACGCTGCGGCAGCCGCGACCGCTGCTGCGAGCACTACGGGCGGGGAAGAGAAGCCGAGTGATTTCACAGTGGCGGAAGACCGGCAGCAATTGATTGGAGTGACTTATACCGAGGCCAGAAAGACGCCGTTGCAAACCACGCTTCGCACCACCGGCCTTGTCGCCATAGACCGCCTGCGGCATTGGGACTATGTCAGCCGGGTGGAGGGCTATGTGAAGGACTTGGCGGTCGTCTCGCGCGGCGAGTCGGTGCGCAAAGGTCAGGCGCTGGTAACAATCTACAGTCCTGACCTGCTTACCACGCAACAGGAGTTCGTAAACTCTCTCAACGTGCTGGACTATGCCCACAAATCCGGCGCGGCTGATGCCATTGCCAACGCGGAGGGCTTGGTGCAATCCGTCCGCCGCCGCATGGAACTCTGGAACATTACTGCTGAGCAAATTCAAGCATTGGAAAAATCACGCGTCGCCCAGGACACGCTCACGCTGTATTCTCCGTTCGATGGCGTGGTGCTGGAAATCATGACCAACCAAGGCTCACGGGTCGCGCCGGGCGATCATCTGGTGGACGTGGTGGATCTGTCGGCAGTCTGGGTCTGGGCGGAGTTCTACCAAGAAGAACTGCCCTTACTGAAACCGGGAGTGCAAGTGACAATTTCCAGTTCGGCCAATCGTGGTGAAACCCTCGCCGGAAAAATCGCCGTGGTTGACCCAATTCTGGATGAGGTCAAACGCACCGTTCGCGTGCGCATTGATGTGGACAATCCTGACCGCAAGCTTTTGCCGAATATGTATGTGGATGTGGAACTGCAACTCGACCAAGGCGAAGGCTTGACCATTCCGGTCAGTGCGGTGCTGCCCACAGGCCAGCACAATCTTGTTTTTGTGGACAAGGGCGAAGGCAAGCTGGAGCCGCGCTATATCGAATTGGGCCGCAAGTTCGGCGACCGCTATCAAGTGACGAGTGGCCTAAAAGAGGGCGAACGCATCGTTAATAGCGCCAATTTCCTCATTGATGCCGAATCGAAGGTGCAAGGGGCTCTTAAATCCTTTTAAGCACTATGGGCACTCCCACCGACATCCCGCCGACATTGATTGAGCGGATTATCAATGCCAGTGCCCGGAACAAGTTTCTGGTCATCATTCTCATGTTGTTTGCGGTAGCCGGTGGCGTCTGGGCCTTGCTGAGGACACCGCTCGACGCCATTCCTGACCTGAGCGATGTGCAGGTGATTGTTTACACCGATTGGGATGGCCGTTCACCCGACTTGGTGGAAGACCAGATTACTTACCCCATCTCGACCAAATTTATCGCCGCGCCCCATGTGAAATTCGTGCGCGGCGAATCCATGTTTGGAAAGTCATTTGTTTACGTCATTTTTGAGGATGGCACGGATATTTATTGGGCGCGTTCCCGCGTCATCGAATACCTCAACTCTGTGCGCGGCTCGCTACCGGAAGGCGTCAATCCGGTCATCGGCCCGGATGCCACGGGTGTGGGCTGGGTTTACGAATATGCCCTGGTGGACGAATCCGGCAAGCATAGTCTGGACGAACTACGCAGTTTGCAGGACTGGCATCTGCGCTATGCGTTGGAATCGGTCAAGGGCGTGGCAGAAGTCGCGCCAGTCGGCGGCTTTGTCCGGGAATACCAAGTGGACCTAGACCCAAACAAGCTGCTGGCCTACAATATCCCGCTGTCGGACGTGGTGGATAAAATCCGCATGTCAAACAACGACGTGGGCGGAAAGATTTTTGAAGTTGGCTCGACGGAGTATTACGTGCGCGGGCGCGGTTACATCAAGAAAGTCGAAGACATTGAAAACGTGCCGCTCAAGGTGGAAAATGGCACTCCGGTTTATGTGAAAAACGTCGGCACGGTTCACCTCGGCCCTGATTTGCGCCGTGGTGTTGCCGAACTGGACGGCAAGGGAGAGGTTGTGGGCGGTATCGTGGTCATGCGCTACGGGGAAAACGCGCTCAACGTGATTCAAGGCATCAAGGACAAGCTCAAGGAAGTCGAATCCTCACTGCCTCCCGGCGTCAAAGTTGTGTCCACTTATGACCGCAGTGAACTCATCCTGAAAGCCATCGACACGTTGCGCGAAAAATTGATCGAAGAAAGCATCGTGGTGGCATTCGTTTGCCTTATTTTCCTTTGGCATGTGCGTTCTGCGCTGGTGGCGATTGTGACGCTGCCCATTGCCATCATGCTGTCGTTTCTGCCGATGTATAAACTCGGCCTCACGTCCAACATTATGTCGCTGGGCGGCATCGCTATCGCCATTGGCGCAATGGTGGACGCTGCCATCATCATGGTGGAGAACGCGCACAAGCATCTGGAGCATTTTCGCGAAGAAAAAGGACGCGACCCCACCGGGGCTGAAAGGGTGGACGTGATTATTGCGGCGGCACGAAGCGTCGGGCGTCCGCTGTTCTTTTCGCTGCTGGTCATCACGGTGAGTTTCATTCCGATTTTCTCACTGTCAGGACAGGAAGGACGGCTTTTCCAGCCCCTCGCTTTCACCAAAACGTTTGCTATGTTTTTCTCCGCAGTGCTGGGCATTACCCTGGTGCCCGTGCTGATGGTGCTGTTGGTTCGCGGCAAAATCACCCCGGAGGCGCGCAATCCGGTCAATCGCTTTCTCATCTGGGCCTATCAACCTTTCGCCAAGTTCGTACTGCGCTTTCGCTGGCTTACCATTCTGACGGCACTGGTTGTCCTGGGCGCCACGGTCTATCCCTACAGCAAGCTCGGCAAGGAATTCATGCCGCCGCTCAATGAAGGTACGATACTTTTCATGCCGACTGCCGTTCCGGGCATGTCGATTGGCGAAGCCACGCGCATCCTGCAAATTCAGGATAAATTGATTAAGGAAATTCCGGAAGTGGACAGGGTTTTCGGCAAGGCGGGACAGGCTGAAACTCCGACAGACCCCGCCCCGCTGTCCATGTTTGAAACAGTAGTCACGCTCAAGCCGAACGACCAATGGCGACCGGGCATGACTTGGGACAAGATCATCGCGGAGATGAACGAAAAGCTGAAGACACCCGGCATGGCCAATATTTTTTGGATGCCAATTCAAACCCGCACGGAAATGCTGACAACCGGCTTCCGCTCCGTGCTGGGCATCAAGGTCTTTGGCCCCGACTTGGACGGCATTCAAAACGTGGGCGTGCAAATTGAGAAGGCATTAACCGATTTCCCAAACACCCGCAGTGTCTTTTCTGAGCGCACTACAGGCGGCTATTTTCTGGATTTCGACATCAACCGTGCGGCTGCTGCACGTTATGGCCTGACGGTTGGCGATGTTAACGACCTCATTGAAACCGCCATTGGCGGCAAGACGATTGCCACGACCGTGGAAGGACGCGAACGCTATCCCATCAGCGTGCGCTACGCCCGCGATTTCAGGGAAGACTTGGACTCGCTTAAACGCGTGCTCGTCCCGACTCCCACCGGAGCGCAAGTGCCCATTTCCGCCTTGGCGGACATTAGCTATCGCACTGGCCCGCCCTCTATTCGCAACGAAAACGGGCAATTGGTTGGCTTTGTCTTTGTGGACGTTACCACTGATGACATTGACGGTTACGTTCAGGCTGCGCAAAAACACATCCAAGAACAGGTGAAATTTCCGTCGGGCTATTACATCCAATGGGCGGGCCAGTTTGAATATCTCAAGAGCGCGGAAAAACGCCTGGAGGTTGTCGTGCCGTTCACCTTGCTCATTATTTTCCTGCTCATTTTTATGAACACGAAATCGGTGGCGCGAACCTTTATCGTGCTGCTGGCTGTGCCGTTCTCCCTCGTTGGTGCGTTCTGGTTCCTGTATCTCCTTCACTATAACCTGAGCGTGGCTGTCTGGGTCGGTCTGATTGCGTTAGCTGGACTCGACGCGGAAACGGGCGTGGTCATGCTGCTCTATCTCGACCATGCGTGGGACAAATATCAGGCAGCAGGCAGGATGCGTTCAATGGCGGACTTGCACGCGGCAGTGCTGGAAGGTGCCGTGCAACGCATTCGGCCCAAAATCATGACGGTTTGCGCCATTCTTTTCGGTCTGCTGCCCATCATGTGGTCGCCCGTTACCCAGGCAGGGGCTGACGTGATGAAGCGCATTGCCGCGCCGATGATTGGCGGTGTCATCACCTCTGCGATTCTCGAATTGCTGCTCTATCCGGCCATTTACGTCATTTGGCGGCGGCGCCATTTGCCTCCGGCCAGCTTGAATGATACCTTAACGCCAGTTCAACCCAGCGCCGTAGTCAACGATGCCAGCGTGACTACATAAAGTTTTCATAACTCCCGCATTCCTAACCAAGATTCCTGCCATGATTTTCCCTACTCGAATCTTTACGAACCTGTTTGTGGTGTCGCTCGGCCTGGCGACAACTTTGTCCGGCTGCTGGTCAATGCCGACTGACGAACCCGGTAAGAGTGCCACCAACGACGGCCAATGGCAGCCGGTTGCCTCTTCCAATGTTGCGGCAATTTCGCAACTTGCGCTTATTCCATCCGCGCAACCACTGCAACCGGTTCCGCCCGATCCACCAGGTGTGCTGACGCTCGCCAAGGTAATCGAAACCATCCGCGCCCAAAGTCCTTCCTTGAAAGCGGCCCTGCAAATGTCGCACGCCCGCGAGGCGGCGGTGACGGCGGCGGGTGCGTGGGAAGACCCGACGCTGGGCCTCGAATACCAAAGGTCAACCTCGCCGCAAAGCGGGATGTATAACGCCGTTCAATTCTCGGTCTCGCAGCAAATTCCGTTCTCGGGTATCGACAAAGTGCGTGCTGACATTGCCCGCGCTGATGCCACGGTAAGTGCAACCGAGGCGCAAGCCCGCGAGCGCGACCTCATTCTCCGCGCCCGCCAAGAATACTACCAGCTTAGTTATGCGCTGCAAGAACTCGACCTGAATGCGGCAACCCGCGTCCTGCTCGAACAGGCTGTCACCATCGCCCAGGCCCGCTACGTGAGCGGTTCGCAAGGCCAATCCGATCTGCTAATGGCGGAAACCAACCTTTCCACTCTGGACTCCGCGCGCGCGAGTTTTGAACGGCAATGCCACGAGTCGGAAGCCAAACTGCGGGCGCTGATGAATCTTGATTCTAAAACACCGCTGGGACGGCCTGAACCGCTGGCCTTTGCTGCTTTTGATAGTGATGGCGATGCGCTCCGCGCTCATGTGTTTCACCAGCCGGAATACATTGCGGCCATGCAACGCGTGGAGGCCGCTAATCAGCGGATTCAAGAGGCCATCAAGGGCCGGAATTCCGACCCGTCCGTTTACGCCAAGGGGCGCACCTTCAACGGCGGAAGCCAAGTCATTCAAGAAGTGGATGTGGGCGTTTCCTTCAACCTTCCGTGGGATTCCTCAAAATATAACAGCAAGTTTGAAACGGCAGAACTTGAACGCGACAGCCTCCAATCCGAAAAAACCGCCCTCGGGGTTGAAATGGTTGGCGAGGTTGACGTTCTGCTCGAACGCTTGAAGACCGCCCAAAGCCAATATGCGCTCTACAACGATAAGATTCTTCCGCTTGCCCGTCAATCTGAGGCCGCCACTCGCACCGCCTACGAAAATCACCGGGCAAATTTCACGGATTGGCTTACCGCTCAACGCGCCTTGATTGACGCCCAAGCCACCCAGCTAAGTTACCTCTTTGAATATGTTGAAAGCATGGCCGTGCTTGAACATCATACGGTGGATGCTCCCAATTCCGTCGCGCTGAGGTAAAACAAACTTCATCCAACAACATGAACGCAAAAATCATCCTATTAGTTGGCGCGCTCGCATTGGCTGGCGCGGCGGCAGGAGCGTTCTTACTGAATAGTGGCAAGGGCAACAAAGTCGCCGCGTCAGCGGCTGTGAGTTCCGCCCATTCGTCGGCGGGCAAGCAAATCATCGAAATCACCGCCAAGGACGGGTACAGCCCCAGCTTAATCAAGGCGAAAGCCGGGATACCGATTCTGCTGAAAGTGAAAACCCAGGACACGCAAGACTGCTCGACGGCGTTTACCATCCCGAGCTTTGGGATACAGGCGGGGTTGCCCGCCACGGGCGTAACCGAATTCGACATTCCGGCCCAAAAAGCCGGAGATACCATCGAGGGTTCCTGTCAAATGGGCATGTCTCGTTTCACGATTGAATTCAACTAAACGACCAATCTTCTCACCCTCTGGATGAAATGACGCTCCGATGACACCGCCAAAAGAAGGCCAGGATACTGCATCCTGTTGCCACAAGTCTTCATCACCGCCCGAAAACGATTCGGCTAAGGTGCTCCCTCCTGCTCCGGCAAAACCATCCTGCTGCCAGTCGGGGGGCCATAAGCAGGACAAGATCGAAGGGACTCCCGGCAAAGCCTATTTCTGCCCGATGTGTCCGGGAGTGGAGTCTGACAAGCCTGCCATCTGCCCTAAATGCGGCATGGCATTGGAACGCAACCCAGCGTGGCGCAGTGCAGCCAGCGGGAAACCCATTTACACCTGCCCCATGCACCCCGAGGTGCGGCAGGACCATCCCGGTGCGTGTCCAAAGTGCGGCATGGCACTGGAACTCGTGCCGACGGGTGAAGAAGTTTCGCCCGATGAAGAAAATGCCGAGCTGCGCCAGATGTCGCGCCGCTTCTGGATTGGGCTGGCGCTCGCGCTGCCAGTCGCTGCGCTGGACATGGGCGGCGGGATGCTGGGTGTTAGCGAGAAGATTTCCGCCTGGGCACAGTTTATTTTGAGCACGCCTGTTGTCGTGTGGGCTGGTTGGCCGTTTTTTGAGAGAGCATGGCAATCGCTCAGGCATCGCAGCCTGAATATGTTCACCCTCATCGCACTCGGGGTGGGTGCAGCCTATCTTTACAGCCTCATCGCGGTGTTTGCGCCGGGGGTATTTCCCGAAATGATGCGAAAGAGCGGGACTCCGCCCGTGTATTTCGAGGCTGCCGCCGTAATCACGGTGTTGGTGCTATTGGGGCAGGTTTTGGAATTAAGAGCGCGGGCCGGAACGAATGCCGCCATCAAAGCCTTGCTGGGGCTGGCACCCAAAATTGCTCACCGCATTCGCGATGGGGCAGAGGAAGACGTGGCGCTGGACGCTGTGCAAGCGGGTGATTTGCTGCGCGTGCGTCCCGGTGAGAAAGTCCCGGTGGACGGCATTGTCACGGAGGGCACCAGCGCCGTGGATGAAGCGATGCTGACTGGCGAGCCAATGCCGGTCACAAAGGAACCGGGAGCAAAAGTTATCGGCGGCACGCTCAACGGCATGGGGAGCTTTGTGCTGCGGGCTGAACGGGTTGGCTCGGAGACCGTTTTGGCGCAAATCATCGCATTGGTTGCACAGGCGCAGCGTAGTCGTGCGCCGATTCAACGGCTGGCGGACACCGTTTCGTCATGGTTTGTCCCCACGGTCTTAATCGCTTCTTTGCTTACCTTCGCGGGGTGGATGATGCTCGGGCCGGAACCAAAACTAGCTTTCGCTTTCTTGAACGCAGTCGCCGTCCTTGTCATTGCCTGTCCATGCGCTCTGGGCTTGGCAACGCCGATGGCCATCATGGTCGGCGTAGGACGCGGCGCTCAATCGGGCATCCTGATTAAAAACGCCGCAGCCCTTGAAATGCTGGAAAAAATTACAGCGGTGGTGGTGGACAAAACAGGCACGCTCACGGAAGGCAAGCCAACGGTTACACAAATTTTGCCATCAGCCAATTTCGATGAAAAAGAACTACTGCAACTGGTGGCCGCTGCGGAGTCGGCCAGTGAACATCCGTTGGGCCAGGCCGTTGTCCAAAGCGCCCGTCAACGTGGCCTAATCTTCCCTGCGGCAGAGCAGTTTTCCGCCGTGGCGGGCGGCGGGGTATGCGCGCAAGTGCAAGGCCGTTCTGTGGTGGTCGGACAGGCGTCGTTTCTGGAGGGTCAGGACGTGGCCGGCATCGAAAGCATGAATACAACGGCGGATGCTTTTCGGGCGCAGGGGAAAACCGTGATCTTTGTCGGCATAAACGGGCAAGCCGCTGGAACACTTATTCTCGATGATCCGATAAAGGAAACAACCGCCGAGGCTATTCAATCACTGCACAAACTTGGATTGAAGGTCGTGATGCTCACCGGCGATAATCCGCGCACGGCTGAACGAATCGCGCAAGCCATCGGCATTGACCAATATGTCGCCGGGGTCACGCCGCAAGGAAAGTATGAGAAAATTGCCGCTTTGAAAAAAGAAGGGCTTCGCGTGGCAATGGCTGGCGACGGTATCAACGATGCTCCCGCCCTCGCTGAGGCCGATGTGGGCATAGCAATGGGCACGGGCGCGGACGTGGCGATGGAAAGCGCCGATGTGACCTTGGTGAAAGGCGACCTGCGCGGCATTGTCGGGGCCATCGCCCTGAGCCGCGCGACCATGCGAACCATCCGACAGAATTTGGTCTTCGCCTTCCTCTACAATGTCCTTGGCATTCCTCTCGCTGCCGGAGTGCTTTACCCGGTCTTTGGCATCCTGCTTAGTCCAGTTATCGCCAGCGCCGCAATGTCCCTGAGCAGCGTTTCGGTAATCACCAACAGCCTGCGTCTGCGGAAGTTTCGCGTGCATCTTTAACATCGTGCCATGAAAAAAGCTCTTCCCGTCAAAACGGAAAAATCCCTGAAACTGGCCAAACAGGCCAGGGGCACGCTTGATGCCGTCATCGCCATGATTGAGGGCGATACCTACTGCCCGGAAGTTATCCAACAAGCCGACAGCGTCATTGGATTGCTTCAATCGCTGGAAAAAGAACTGCTGGCAAATCACCTGAACACCTGCGTGAAGGGCAGTCGAAAGGATGATGGCGAAAAGACAATCCATGAGCTTTTGAAAATATACCGGCTTTCACATTGAAAGAGATGGACGGATGTTAAACCAGTCCACTTTCAGTTGCCCAAAAGTTGTCCAAAATCTTGTTTTTAGTTGCTTTTTCTTGGAACTCGACGTATTTTATTTCCAGTTCTAAAACATTAACAATCAACTAAGTCCGCGTTTATTAGGGACTTAGTTTCGCGGGGGAGATGAAGTTCGAGTCCCTGTTCTCCCACCATTTCAGATTTTGGACAAACCGTGCCAAGTCCGGTCAGTCCCTCCAAAAGCGGCTCAACTTCAAGCGATTGCACGCTTGGATTTGAGCCATTCATATTTTTGGCTTGGCCAGCTTTGGACAACGAAATCCGGCTTTGACCAGGTTCTTGTGGGGAAGTGTGTGAGGCTGTTGCTGGGGCACGCAACGGGGCGGGGGAGCCGATGCCGCACATGCTGGCCAGTGACTCAATGCCTTCGCGTAACGGCAGCATTTTCACGTCGGTATAGGTTTGGTCGGTCATCCGCAGGCTTTTGTGCCGTGCCAGTTGCATCGTCACCCGGGAATGCACGCCACACCGTTGCAATTGGCTGATGAACGTGCGGCGGAAGGTATGAAAGCCAATCTTGCGGCCAAGGTCATCGGTCTCCGCAATACCCGCTCGTTTGATGTCGCGGTGGAGCGTGGTAATGTTTGGCACCCCTTTCCAAAAGACTCTGGTTTCAGGTTTGGCGAAGACCGGGCGGGCGGCACGCAGGAGCGGCACCAGATGCGAAATAATCGGCAGCCAATCAGGACGCCTGCTCTTGGTTGCTTCAATCCTTAAGAAAAAGCCGGGATTATCGCCATCAAGGCGAACGTCGCGCCACTGCAAGTGTCGGGACTCCCTGTGCCGCAACCCGGAGAAGGCAATGAGGCGGTAATACAGGCTGCGGCGGGGCACGGCCGAAAAAAGCTTGGATAGCTCATCCTCGGTGAGCGCACGCGGGCCATCGGGATTGACCTCAACTTGGAGCTTTTGAATTCGCTTGAGCGGGTTCTCAATTTCGTAGGTTCGCTCTATCCAGTTGAGGAACGTCCTCGTATCGCTCAGGAAGTGGTTCAACGACCGCCGCTTGTATTGGGTTTGGGCTGAACGCCAGTCAAGGAATGCTTTGGCCGTCACGTCGCTGGGCGTCTTCCAGCCGCACTCCTTGGCGACTTTCGGCACGCGAAGTCTCAATCCCTCTATATAGGCATTCGACTTCTCGCGCTCGCGCACGTCCTCAAGGAATTCCAGCAGAAGTTCAGTTACCCGCGTTTCGGGTTTGGCAAACACCGGGCGAGCCGCGCGGAATTCCGGCACAAGGTCTTTCGGGATGGGAATCCAGTCAGGACGGCGGCTTTTGGTGGCCTCACGACGGAGGGCCAGGCCGGGATTGTCCCCGTCCAAATGGACATCGGCCCAGATTAATCGGCTTGCTTCCCGGTGGCGTAGTCCGGTGAGGGTTAGAAGACGGCAGAAGAAACGGCGGCGAGGGCACGCGGCAAAGAGACGGGTCAACTCGTCCTTGGTGTAGGTGCGCGGACCTTCTGGGGGCGCTTCCGGTTTGGGCAGCTTTTGCTGATGCTTGAGCGGATTCGGCGTCTCGTAGGTGCGCTGTGCCCAGTTCAGGAAAACGCAAATGGTGTCGAAAAAATGATTTTGGCTCCGCACGGCGTAACCGTGATTCGAGCTTCGCCAGTCGAGAAAACTTTTCGGCGTTATGTCGCTCATGGTTTTCCAACCGCAAAACTTGAGCACCATCGGAAATCGCAGCCGCAGGTTGTCCATGTAATCCTTCGACTTCTCCCGCTTCCGCACGTCCTCAATAAACTCGGCAAAGAGTTCCATGAGGGGCCGCTTCATGGCCTGGCGGGTAACCTTGCCGGGTATCAGCCCGGCCTCTTCGCGCTGGGCATCCTCAAAAATCTCCTTGAGACGTTTTTCGGCGACCTCTTTGACCGTGGTATGCAGGGCCACGTCGTAGATTTTCGGATTGTCGCCGACGCGGTAACGCCCGCGATACTCCCGGCGCTTTCCTTTGGGCTTGAGCAAATATTTAAGCATGGGAGTCTCCTTTACCTTTGGCGATTTGATGTTGAAGATATTTCTGCACTTCCGAGGCGAGGACGTGTCGACTCGCGCCAATCTTGAAGCTGGGCAAATGCCCCTGGCTGATTAACCGGCGCGCCCAAGCACCCAAACCACAAGCCCTACGGTGACTATCAAGACTGCTAGAATTGCGCCGACAACTATGGCTAGGGCGAACAGTACCACCTTCCCCTTTGGTGTCTCAGTATAACGCTTGAATCGCGCCACATCCTCCACCGTCAAGGAAATTTGAATAAGGCTGCTCTTGAACTCCCCAAACGGCCGACGCTGCCCCTCGTGCTCCCGGTCAAGCAGGACCAGAAAAATTTCCTTTCGGCGCGTGAACAGCCCGGACCGATGCCACTCGGCGTCATATGCAATTTTCCCCAGCGATTCCATTTTGCCGATCTCGGAGTCGTACTTAAGTACAAAGGTTTCGGGCAGACCGTCTTCCAGGAGATTACCCGTGGTCAAATCCGATGCCCAATAATGATGAAAGAAAACTTGGTCTAATGCCCGCCACAAACGAAAATGGCCGACCCGCGCCTTGCCGTCCGCCAGCCATTCTTTCTTCTTCTCCTGACCGTCCTCATCTTTCAAAGTCACGTTGCCCGCCTCATTTGTGAAGCCGCGCAGAATTCCGCCTTTCTTCTTTCCCCAATTCGTCCGCTTTTCCTTCATCACTGTCGTTTCGGGCAGGGATTGGGCGTATTGGATCACAATGGCCGCCGCTGCCTGATTATTCCCATTGCTGGCGATTACCTCCTCAATGGCAGCGTTAACCTCAAAGATATTCGGCATAAATGGAATTTGCTTTTTAAGATGTCGTCTGACAACCCCAATCGACTGTAAGTTGGCTGGGCTGTTGGCATTACCCGCTGACCGCTCGCATCGAATTTCGATGCGTGGCCGCGCGGATTGAAATGCTGGCTTCAACTTCGGCCCATGGCCGCGCTGTATCGTCCGACCCGCGCCTTCAAAACGGATTATTTTCGTCAATTTGCGCTGTCTCCGGCCAGGAGGATACGGAAGCAGTGTAAACCGGCTCAGCCGATTCAATTTCTTCATCGGGTTCATCATCCACGGCGACCGAGCGGCTAAGCTGATGGAGCGTCAGGCCGGTTGAACCAACGGACACCGGGACCGCCAGCGTAACCGGAACCACTTTTTCCACGCCGTCCACCGACTCCAGTACGAGACTGGTTGAAAGCTCCGTGCCTGGTGGCGCGATGCGAATGGCCCCCGGCGTGTCCCTCATGGTCCGAAACATGAGATGCCCATCGGCATACGCGTGCGCGGCAGAGGGGTATTCCGTCAGGACTTGTGAATGAATGGCCTCCTTATTTTCCCAGAACCACCGCCGGCCAAATTTCTCCCGCACCGCCTCAAATGATGAACACAGGGCTTTGGTAATGGCCCATTGGCGGATTTTCGCCCGGCACACCCAACCCCTCGGCGAAGCGATGGCAACCCCGGGCGGAAACCCCCGCGAACGGCCCCAGTAGCGGATTAAGCGAGCCCGGCGATCACCGAGAACCCGTTGACGGATGCCTTTTGAAAGGTAACCGCCCAGATAACGCGCGAGGCTCTCCGCATTCTTTTTGACTGGCTTCAACTCACAACGGCCAATCCGAGGATAGGCGGCGTCAGGGCGTTTCCCATTGTAATTCGTCACCTCCCGCCAGGCCTTCCACTCCGCGCGCAGCCACTCACATGCGCTGGAGTAGTCGCCACGGTCAACGGCGGCATGGTCAAACCCGGTCCTTACGTCCACCCCGGGAGGGGCCACGAGCAGAAAATGGAAATGCAAAAAACCGTCCTTACCCCGATGCACTCCCACGATGCAATCAGGGAAGCGAGGGCGGACGAAATGAGTGGCGAACGAGTTGAACACCTTTTGCGCTTCCTTCATGTCGTAAATTTTCGGGAATGGCGTCAGTGTGCCGAAAAGCAAACGCTCCAGGCAATGCTCCCTTGCCATCCACTTGACGTTGCGCGTGAGATTGACCAGCGCCTTGCGCTGACTGTCGGAGAGGCTCCCAGTTGAGTTATGACATAATAGACCAGGAAGGGCGGCAGGTGCCGGGGCTGCCGCTGGCGCGGCAGCCTCCGGCGCTCCGCCGCCCAAGACCTCGACAATTTCGGCGCTCACAACCGGCCCCCTTTCGCCGCGTCAACCAGCGCGAGAATCGCGGCCCGCAGCGACGAGGACAACGAGCCCCACGCGAGGACTACCTTGGCCACGTCGTCACCAGGGCGAACTGGATTGAGTGGCGCAGGACGTGAAATGCCATTTTCTCCGCCGCGCTCAACTTTCTTTACTGAATCCGCTTCCGCAATTCTGCCCGAGGGTTCGAGTTTCTCCCACCATTTTGAACTTTTGCCAATTTGGGACAGGATTGGCCGAGACGATGCAAGTCGCCTTGCTTTCAACGGCTTGTAAGACTTCAACCGCCTCGGGCAGTTTTTGGCTCGGTCCAAGTTTACCCACCTCGAACCCGGTTTGACCTGAGTTTAGTGGTGCTCCCCGTGGGGATAAGAATTGCGAATTAATCGGCAACGGCGTGCAAACATTGGCCAGCATTTCGAGTTTCTCTTTGGAGGGCAGTTGAGTGGCGTCGGTGTAGACGTAATCTGTGAAATTGGGAGTCTTGTGTCGGGCCAGTTGCATAATCACCCGTGTGGGCTTCCGCGGAGACTTTTCCCACTGCGGGAGGGGGCAGTTCGACGCCGGCGCGACGGGCCATGGAAAGCCCGATGGCGATGGCCTGCTCGGGCGACCTTGCACCGTGGTATCCCTTGCGAATCCGGTGGATTTCCTCGCGCACGAATTCCCCGGCCTGGGTCGAGGCGGACTTGCCGGCCGCCCGGTCCTCGCGAGCGCGTTTGATGGGTGATGGGGAAGGCATTCCGCAGCTTACCCGTAAAAATCAAAAAAGGCAGGGAGGTCTTACCCGCCGTCCGCAGCAATAAAACCCCGGCAAGATTTATTTTTTGACGCCCGATTCGTCCACCGCGGCGAAGTCGCCGCGGGCGGCGGCGACCCGCAGGCCGACATTCGCCCAATTCACGACTTCCCACCAGGCCTTGACGTAATCGGCGCGCACGTTGTGGTATTTCAAATAGTAGGCATGTTCCCAGACATCAAGGGCCAGGATGGGGATGACGCCCCATTGGGTCAGATTCTGATGTTTCTCCGCCTGCAAGACGACCAGTTTGCGACCGAATGGCTGCCAGCCGAGCATCGCCCACCCACTGCCCTCGACGGCGTTGGCGGCGGCACTCAACTGGGCTTTGAAGGCGTTGAACCCGCCAAATTCATCGGCCAAAACTTTTTGCAATTCCTCGGCCGGCTTGGTCGAACCTGCGGGAGCCAAATTCTGAAAGAAAATGACATGCAAGAAATAACCTGACCCGTGAAACGCCAGCTGGTTTTCCCAATATTGAATTTGGGGAAAGTCATTCCTTTGGCGGGAGAGCGCGAGCTCCCCGAGGGCGGTGTTCAGGCCTTTCTGATAGGCGGCAAAATGCAGGTCGTGATGCAGACGCATGGTTTGCTCGTCAATCGCCGGCTCCAGGGCATCGTAGGTATAGGGCAGGGGAGGCAACGCATAAGTTCCATCATTGTTGACCGGACAGTCAAACAAAGGGCCCAGCGCGGAATGAACACCCGCACCGGGTGCATTTTGGGCCAGGGCCGGCGTTTGCGCCATCGCCAAGCCGGCGAGCGCCAAGCCGCCCGCGGTGACAAATTGGCGCCGATCAAGAAATGGGTTGGATGGACATGGATGCATGAGGGGAAGTTAGGGAGTTTCCCATCGCCAGCTGGTCCAAAGAGGAACGGGGTGGTTGATGGTCCGGGGCCGGCGTCATCCACAGGGTTTGGTTTGTTCGATGGCCACGGAAGGAGAATAGGCGGGACAATTGGCAAATGAATTTTTGGATTTGGCGGGCCCAGCGGCGTTCGCCGGGTCTTTCGAATCTAACATAGCCTGGAAAATGACACCATGGAGGTGTTTCACCCAGTGGTTTTTTTCCGGGGATGAACTAAAATGCCGGTAAGCTGTGGCGTGAAACCGGATGCCAGGGCCGCGCCAGAATCCGGCTCCCGTCACGGTGAAACCCGTAAATTCCCATGAAAGACTTTGTGACCAATTCAGACCACACCGATAAATCCCACTGGCAACTCATTCGCCTCTCCTGGGGAGCAGTGCTGGCCGGATGCACGGTCGCGCTTAGCCTGCATTTACTTCTGGCCGTGCTCGGCATCGGCCTTGGCGTCCGCATGGTCAATCCGTTCAGCGCCGAAAATCCCATCATGGATTTTACGGCGGCCGTGGGCGTGGCCTGGAGCGCAAGCGCCCTGGTCTCGCTGTGGATTGGCGGCTGGGTCGCCGGTCGCACCTGCGGCCGCGGCTATGGCAATATCGGCGGCCTCCATGGGATTGTGGTTTGGAGTGTGGCGACGGTGGTCTCGTTTGCGCTGTTCTCCGCCGGCGCGACGCTGTTGGCGGGCGGCGCAGTTAATCTCATCGGCCGGGGCGTCAGCGCGGCGGCGAATGTCCCAACCCCCAACGTTTCGACGGCGGCGAGTTTCCCGGGGCTGCCTGCCTCGACCCAGCAATTGCTGGCCAGTTTCGCGGATGAGGCGCTGCTCAATCCCCCCGCCACGGCGGAATTTAACCTGATTCGGGCCCGGCGCGAAATCAATGCTGCGATCTATCATGAATATTCCGACGGCAGCGCGCTGCATCGCGCCACGCTGGTGCAGGCCCTTGTAACTTATGCCGGAAAATCTCCGGCCGACGCCGCCACCATGGTCAGCCAGTGGGATCGTTCATTCGACCAGTGGAAGATGGACTTGAAAGTGGCGGCGGATCGCGGGCGCCATGCGCTGCTTAAGATCGGGGCCTGGGCCTTTCTCGCCCTGGCCGTCGGCGCCTTTGCCGCGGGATGGGGCGGATTTTGCGGCGCCCGGCGCGCGGCCACCTTTTACACTGTGTCGCGGCCGGAGGCGGAGCGGGAAAATGTTGCCGTCACCGTCGAGCGAATTTCCACGTTCAACTAATTGTCGCCATGCTTATTTACGCCTTCATCTTTTTGGTCATCGCCCTGATTGCGGCGGCCCTGGGTTTCCCTGGCGTCGCCGGTATTGCCTACGGCATCGCC